>Ga0209697_10000504_pt1 | contig 63885 bp, 52 predicted proteins | sample AliMusrvi5mmetaG_FD_184115 | JGI IMG/M metagenome (GOLD analysis project Ga0209697, IMG submission 184115) | Freshwater lake bacterial and archeal communities from Alinen Mustajarvi, Finland, to study Microbial Dark Matter (Phase II) - Alinen... | ecosystem: Environmental > Aquatic > Freshwater...
AAGGTTTATCAAAACGAAGGACGAACTGCACACTCTACCATAAACCTTGTCTATCAGCAAAATGAAGAGCGGATGGCTACTGAATCTGAGATTGATCAGATCTATTCAAAAAAGAGTGAACTAATTGAAGCATATCCTGATGCTATTCCTTTTATAGGAGCAAAAGTACTTATGGGAGAACTTAAGGACAAGGGAATTGATATCTGGGTAGTTACGGGTTCTATGCAGGATAAATATCTGGAAGCTTTACTCCGGGATTTTGAAGGATTGATTACGGCTGAGAAGATCATATCCGGCCGGGATGTCAGACATTGCAAACCTCATCCTGAACCTTACCTGACGGCATTACACAAATCCGGACTTTTGGCTGATGAGGTAATTGTGATCGAAAATGCACCACTGGGTATCCAGTCGGCCAAAGCGGCAGGAATTTATACTGTTGCTATAAATACCGGGATTTTGGAAGACTGCATTTTAATGGAATCGGGAGCCGATTTGCTTTTTAAGGATTGGAAAGCCCTGATGGAATAGCCGTAGATTAAGAATAAATTATTTATATGAAAAAAATTCAACGTGTACTGGCAATTTGCATGAGGCTGATTTTCCCGATTTTTAGTCTGACAACATCTTTTGCACAGGAGAGTAACTGGACCCATTTTAGGGGGAGCCACCTGAATGGAATATCGGGTGACACTTTAGTACCCGTTTTCTGGAATGATACCACAAATATAATCTGGAAAACTGATATCAGGGGGCGGGGATGGTCCTCGCCAGTAGTTTTCGGGAACCAGGTTTGGATGACCTCAGCAACAGTTGACGGGAAAGAGATGTCGGGAATTTGTGTGGATTTCAAATCGGGTAAGCAGTTATTTTATATCCTCCTGTTCAAACAGGACAGTATCTATGGCAAGCATCCTGTAAACACCTATGCCACTCCTACTTCCTGTATTGAGCAAGGATTTGTCTATCTTAATTTTGGAAGTTCCGGAACGGCATGTGTTAATACCGAAAGCGGTCAGATTGTGTGGAAAAGGAGCGATCTGAAATGTGACCATATGCAGGGAACCGGAGCTTCACCGATCCTTTATAAAGATCTGCTTATTCTTCACTATGAAGGAACAGATCATCAGTTTATTGTGGCACTTAACAAGAAAACCGGGGAGACTGTCTGGCGAACTGAACGTCCACCGGAATGTTATGAGCACCTCGCACCCGTCGGGAAGAAGGCCTATGTAACGCCAATTGTTATCAAGGTTGGAGGGAAAGATCTCCTGGTATCCAACGGGGCAGCAGTATGTATTGCCTATGAGGCAGAGACCGGCAAGGAGGTTTGGCGGGTTGTCCAGGGAGAGGATTCGACCATTGCCATGCCTTTTAGTGAGGAGGAAATAGTTTACTTTTATACCAGCTTTGTGACGCCAGAGAATGGAGAGAAATATGCCGAATTACTGGCTGTAGATCCTAAAGGTTTGGGTGATATTACCAAAACGAATGTGTTGTGGAGGCTGAAATCACCAGTTTTACAACTTCTTACTCCATTAATTAAGGATGGAATAATCTATACGGTTGACAGCCGAAACAACCTTCTGGTAATTGATGCCAGAACCGGAGTCACCCTATATTCCAAAAAGCTGAAGAACAGATATAACTCTTCACCGGTTTATGCCGGAGGAAGAATCTATTTTACATCGGTTAAGGGTGAGACACTTGTCCTGCAAGCCGGCAGGACACTCCAGGTAGTAGCGGAAAATAAGTTGCCCGGAGATGTGTATGCCACACCGGCAATTGTTAAGAACTCAATCCTGATTCGCAATGAGTTTTCACTTTACCGAGTAGGACCGATAAAGTGAGTTAATGAATTCGTTAAAACAGAGAGTGTCATTTCCGGAATAAGTGGCTCTCTCTGTTTTTATTCTAATTAGATTGGATCAGGATTGGGAGTAAATAGCTGCGAACACTGGTGCAAAAGCTTCAAGTTTGGTCTTACCGAAAACATCCGGGCGGTGAAGGAGGTAATCTGAAGCCATCTCTCCGCTGCGCATGGCGGCACCCATTTCAGCGTAGTTTTCAGCAATCTCCTGTGGCAGACCAGCCTGGGTCATCCCGGCAACGGTATCTTCATCCTTGAAATTGATCCAGGGAAGTTCAGGCTTACCAATAGCTTTTCCTAAAATGGAGGCCACTTCATCGGTTGTTTTTTCATCGCTGGTTACATATCGAACGCTCTTCCCGGAGAAAGAGAGTCCCAATAATTCTTCAGCAGCTGCCTCGGCAATATCATCGGGATGTACTAATACGAGTTTTGTCCCTTCACCGTAATTTCCGCCAATGATTCCCATATGCTTAATCATTCCGATGTTAGCCAGGAAATTGGGATAGAAAAATCCGGGGCGAAGATGTTTCACATTAACCCCCATTAATGCGTTCAGTGCTTTTTCAGCAAAAAATAATCCGCTAACCGGGCCGCAACCATCTGCCATATGAGCTCCAATACTGCTTAGGTTGACGACGTTTTTGACACCTGAAGCCTGAATTGCTGCGGCATATTTTTCACCGACCGAGGCAATGTATTTTTTCCAGTTGCCACTTCCGAAATTAGGTGGTACCATCGTATAAACAGCGTCAGCTCCGGTGAAGGCATTTGTCAGGAAGAAGATATCCTCTACGGAACCAATAGCGGCTTTAGCTCCAATCGCTTCAATTTGTGCGACTTTATCGGCTTTACTGCTGATTACCGTCACGTTGTGTCCGGCAGCAACCAAACGTTCAGCAAGGGGTTTGCTGATATTTCCTAATGAACCTGAAATAACATATTGCATGGCTTTTGAAATTAAATGTGTTAATATAGAACATGGTAGCTCAATAAAAGTTCAGAGAGAGGGAGGTTTTCTTAAAATGTGGTTGGAGGTGCCATTCCAAAATTGCTTATATTTCGAAAAAATATCAATTACTACAAGATGGATACATTAAACATTGCCATTCTGGGTTGCGGAACAGTTGGCGGGGGTGTTGCACAGATAATTACCGAAATTAACCATGATCTCTCCATTAGGGCAAGAACAAATATTGTGCTTAAAAAAATCGTTGAGCTTTCTCCCTCTAAAGCATCTGAGCGGTTTAATCTTCCACTCGGTTTGTTTTGTGGCGGGGGTAAGGACCTTACCGGAACCGAAGCCAACGAATATATCCGGGAGATTATTTCCTCGGGTGAGATTGATCTGGTAGTTGAAACAATTGGGGGTAAAAGCGACTTCGTATTCAATATTTGCCTCGACATTCTCAATTCCGGGAAACATCTGGTTACGGCCAATAAAGCTCTTTTAGCAGAGAGAGGAAAGAGGATCTTTGGAGCTGCTGAAGCCAAAAATGTAAAAATTGGGTTTGAGGCGGCCGTATGCGGTGCAATTCCCATCATTAAAACCATTCAGGAGAGCTTCACCGGTGATAAAGTACTTTCGGTATCCGGTATTATGAATGGTACAAGCAATTACATCCTGACACAAATGCAGGATGAAAAACTCGAATTCAGTGAAGCCCTTAAGCTCGCACTGGAGAATGGGTATGCCGAAGCTGATCCGTTGCTGGACATCAATGGGGGAGATGCCGGGCATAAATTGATTCTGCTGATTAAACTGGCATTTGGGATTGATGTTTCGAAAGAAGATCTCTCCATTATTGGGATTGAAAATATTACCAGGGAAGACATCGATTTTGCAAGCGAAATTGATGCAAAAATCAAGCTGATCTGCTATGCAAAAAAGGTTAATGGCGACATTTATGCTACCGTGCGACCTATGCTTGTAAAAAACAGCAACTTCCTTTCGGATGTCAGCGGAGCTACTAATGCAGTGCGAATCAATAATCAATATTCAGGGGTTCATTTTTTAGTCGGAAAAGGCGCGGGTTCGACTGAAACGGCTATGTCTATTGTTTCGGACATCGTTTTCATTGCGCGATATGGCGACAAAATTCAAAATATCCCTGTAAATGAGGAAAGCAACCTGGCCGAATCACATAAGTTTGTGTTTCCTTACCTGATTTCTTTTCAGACAGGAAATATTCCGGGTACGACAGGATTTATTACAACTGCCATCGGTAATCAGGAAATAAATATTGAAACTGTGAGCCATAACCGGCACAAAGGGGAAAAGGCGATGTTCTCGGTAGCCACCATGCCATGTACGCTTGGGCAGATTGAAAATGCGATTCAGAAAATCAGGAGCGAAAAACCAGGGATGTTACTGAGTGAACCTAAGATCATGCCGATATTATACTAAAAACAGGTTTTATGGAATCCTGATTTCTTAGGATTAGATCTCCATGATCTCCTTTATTTGCTCATAATAGTTGCGCCCTGACGTAAGTTTAGTCTGGCCGGCATCGTCCATCTTAATGATGAACCGGCTGCCGAAATGTTTGTCGATCTCTTTGATTCGGCTCAAATTGATCAAAAGTGATCTGTGGATACGCAGAAACTTGTCCCCTAATTTTTCTTCCAGGCTTTTAAGCGGTAAATTGCATAGATAGGTTTTCCCCTCCTTATTATAAATGGTCACATATTTGTCTTCTGCCGAAAAGTAGAGGATATCTTCGATCCGCACAAATAGCATACGGTCGCCCAGTTTTACCGGAATGGAGGTGATCTCCTTTTTTGGAGTCTGCCCCAGGTAATTATCAATGATCCGGAGAAGACCCTCTTTGTCGGAGTTCACCTTCAGGGTATCGAGCTTTTCGATCGATTTTTGGATGCGTTCTTCCTTTACTGGTTTTACGATATAGTCGATACTGTTGGTTTCGAAGGCTTTGAGGGCGAATTCGTCGAATGCGGTGCAAAATATCACAATAGGCGAATGATCTGCTTGCTGCAACACTTCAAATCCGTTGAGGCCTGGCATCTGAATGTCAAGGAACAGTAGATCGGGTTTAAGGTGACTGATCATTTCGAGACACTCAATTCCGTTTTGAGCCTCTCCGATGAGCATTATCTTATCCGGATATTCCGACAACAATTTTCTGAGTCGGTCACGGGCTGGCTGTTCGTCATCGGCAATCAGGGTACGGTATGTTGTGGCTAATGAATTCATAGGTCTACAGGCATGTGTATTACAAAAAAGAATTTATCAAAGTAATGCGACTTGCTGCAGGTAACTGGCATCATAATGTTAGAATAAATTGCTTAAAAGTAATACCTTTTGAATTTATTGTTGATTTATCTCATAATTCTCTATTGGCAAGATCAACTCAATGAACTTTTCAGGTTTGTTTTCCCAGTTAATAGCAGCCTTGGAGCCATAGAGCAATGCTATTCGTTCCTGGGTGTTCCGGATACCGAAACCCGAGAGCGGTCCTTCGGGGAAAGCCGGGCCATTATCGTAAATTCGGATACCAAGTTTTCGCTCTTCTTTAATTATGGACACTTTGATGAATCCGTTTTCTGTGATCTGCGATAAACCATGTTTAATCGCGTTCTCGACCAATGGCTGAATCAACAGTTGCGGAATCGGGATATCTAAGAAACCTGGTTCACAGTCTATTTCAAAATTTAGCCTGTCACCGAATCTTACTTTTTCGATTTCGAGGTAGGTGCGGATGGCATTCAGTTCTTCCTGAAGTGAATTGAACTGTTTTTGCTCACGGTTGATTGCGTATTTGAAAAAGTCGGAGAGAGCCAAAGCCATCTTTTCAGTTTTTAGGGGATCCGTTGTGGCCAGGCTGGCAATTGAATTTAATGCATTGTAGAGAAAGTGAGGGTTGATCTTGGCGCGCAGCGACTGAAGTTCAGCCTGCCGGTGAAGCTCATTCATCTGCGCAAGCTCTACATCTTTTTGATTGATAACACTTTTATACCTGTCGGTTATGAAAATATAAAGGGCTCTTCCCAATGAAACCGAAAGAATATATGGCAGCATTACATTATACCTTAAGGGAATATTGTAGATTATCCCCTCAAGAGACCATCCATAACGAACCGGAAAGGAAACAATGGCCAGCATAAGAAGAGTAATTGAGAAATTTACTGTAATCTTTGAAATACCTGCAAGTCCACTTTTAAGGAGCACTTTTTCAGTAAAAAAGATCAGGTTGATGGCCAGCAATGAGCTTATAATCAGGTTTTCCAGGTTTCCAAGGTCCTTATCATCAAAGGCTAAATCAGACCAACCCAAACAGAATGTATACAGGACTCCAATTGCAATCAGGAATAGTCCTTGCTTATTGTATACCAGCCAGTTCCACTGGTGTGGCTTAAAAGCACCTTTAATAATCAGGATTGATAACAGTATAGTTGAAAGAATTAATCCCAGCAAAAGAAATGCATTGTCTAATTCATTGTGATACATTTGAATCAGGTACATCCGGTAAGATGCATGCTTTACGAAGTAATTTTTAAATTGTTCCTGAAAATCGTCAGCATAAAGGGTCTTCAAAATAAAGGAGTCAAACGGGCGATCAATATTGGGATACCTGATATCGTCAGGACCCTTTTCATCAAAAACACAACCCGCTATGCCAGTTGTCCCGGATTTGCCTGGTGAAAACTGAACAAGTGATCTGTAAAGCATGTAATAAAACACCTTTTTGCGTACCTCTTTGGGGACATCGGATTGAAATTCGCAAAAATTCTGAGTTGAATGGATGGAATAGCCACTTGCATCCATGGCCGTGATCCTTCCGTGATGGTCTCCATTTATATTAAAAATGAGATTGGCTTCGTCATTTGTAAAATGTATTTTTCTAGTAGGAATTACCGCCTTTAAATCCTGAATAAGTTCTACAATACAGGCCGAGTCGATGGCACTGCACTTGCCATCCAGCCGGACTGCAATATCATTTCTAAAGATGATCGGTTTTTTAGTCTCACCCAGAAACTTGCCAAAAATGGAATTCCAGGCCGATCTTTGCAGGTCTTTGCCAAGTTCTTCAGCAAGGAGAGATTGTGCAAATCCAATGAGCAGCAGTAAAATTAAAAGCTTCTTCATTTCTTTGATTTTAAAGGTTTCAGCAAAAGAAACTTTTTGTCCACCAATGTAAAAGAAAATTGCGACAAGCTGCAGAAGCTGAGGGATAAACTGCAAAAATCATTAAAAGGGAGGAGGAGTCCTAATATCTGCTAATTTTGGAGCACGATTCATAGCGTTGAAATAGTTAAAGAATAGTCATTAAATAATCTGCATATCATGCAAATAAGAGTACCTATCAAAGAACTGAATTCACGAATTGAACGGTTCAGGAAGCAAATGGACCGTGATCATCCCACCTGGCAGATTACGGCAGTATTTAGCAAGATCAATCTCTACTATTTTACCGGAACGATGCAGGAAGGGGTATTATTTATTCCAAGGTTTGAAGAGGCGGTATTCTGGGTCCGCCGAAGTTATGAGCGGGCAGCGAAGGAGTCGTTGTTTCCGGCTATCAAACCGATGGAGAGTTACCGTGATGCTGCAGTAACGATGAAGAATCTTCCCGACACGGTTTATTTGGAGAAGGAGATTGTTCCGATTGCCATGCTGCAACGGTTCCAGAAGTATTTTCCGTTTACAGTTATCGAACCGGCAGATATTCAGATTGGTAAGGTGAGATCGGTAAAAAGCGGATATGAGCTTGCCTTGATGGAGGAGTCGGGGAAAATTCACCAGCGGGTGACTGAGGAGCTTGTGCCGGGTCTTCTCAAGGAGGGGATGAGTGAAATGGAGTTCTTTACAGAGCTCTATTCGCTGCTCATTCACCAGGGGCATCATGGCGTTGCCCGTTTTGGGATGTTCGATACAGAGTCAATTCTTGGGCAGATTGCTTTTGGTGAGAGCTCAATTTATCCGACCTCTTTTAACGGGCCCGGGGGAAATTATGGGATGAGTCCGGCAGTTCCGATTCATGGAAGCAGAAACCGGAAGCTCAGGAAAGGTGACCTCGTCTTTGTGGATACCGGCTGTGGTGTTGAGGGGTACCATACCGACAAAACCATGACCTATATGTTTGGGAAGTCTTTACCGGATGAGGCGATTCAAATTCATTTGCAATGTGTTGAAATTCAGAATAAAATAGCTGCAATGCTGAGACCTGGTGCAATTCCTTCGGTTATCTACGATGAGATTATGAATGAGTTAACCCCTGCTTTTCTTGAAAATTTCATGGGGTTTGGAACCAGAAAGGTCAAGTTCCTGGGTCATGGGATCGGGTTGACCATCGATGAACTTCCTGTAATTGCCAACGGCTTTGATGAGCCTATCCTGGAAGGGATGGTTTTCGCTGTTGAGCCCAAAAAGGGGATCCCGCATATCGGGATGGTCGGGATTGAAAACACCTTTGTTGTCACGCCTCAGGGTGGGCGGAATATCACAGGCAATCATCCGGGATTGCTGAAGGTGTATTGAGTTAACAGTTATCAGTTGTTTGATCGTTCAGGAGAAAAAAAGCAGGCAAGAATTCAGAAAAAGAGAACGGCTGCCTTTTTAAAAATGACAGCCGTTCTCTTAACCGATTCTAAAGATTTGTAGAATTTTATTTCTTTTTCTTTGTCATAAAATAAGCTGCTGCTCCAATAACCACAACAGCACCAGCAATCAGAACATAAGTTGTTGTTCCACAGCCTTTGGATGTTTGTTCTTCGGCCGCTGCATCATAGAAAACCGGTTTTGCCGCTTTATCTGCATTGACTGAATCTTTTTTTGCTGCCGGCGTAGCCTGTGCAAGTGCTAAACCTAAACTCCCCAGGAATAATATTCCCGTCATACAGAACATCAGAATTGTCTTTTTCATACTCTCATTATTAAAATTTACTATTTATACGAATTTGCAAGTTTATCATATTTTTTAGCGACCTCAGGATCCGATTTACGGTACGAATCTGCAAGTGAAACGATAGCCGGTTTATAACCCGGATTCAGCGTTAAGCAGGTTTTCAGTAAACCTCTGGATTTCGATATATCACTGTCGGCCAGCAACCTGGAAAGGCTGACATAAGCCTCGTAGTATTTGCGGTTAAAGCCGATAAGCGTTTGATAATAACCGATTGCTTCCCTGGAATTATTTTGTGTGACCGCAATATTTCCGAGGTACATCAATACCGGTTCGTAGCCAGGATTGATTTTCAACGCAGACTGAAGCACTACGCGTGCACTGTCAGTTTTGCCTTCCCTAACCAGCGCTGTCGCAAAATTATAAAAGATTAATTCATCCTGTGTATTTATTTTGAGTGCAGCTGCAAAATTCCGTGATGCATTTGCAGTATCCCCACTCAATAAAGCCTCATAACCCAGAAGATCGAGTTTTGTCTCACGTTTTAGCACTGCACAGACAGGTATCTGATCGGCATAAATCACATGAATTGCATTCTTCGGTGGCCATGTCCCGTTTTGAAGCTGGCTGACCGGGATATAACTGTTCGAAACGATCATATAATCCCAGTCAACCTGGCTTCTCTCATCATATTGACAATAGAAACTTTTAATATTTGGCTGATTACGAAAATTCCAGATGACAGAAAAATTGGTGGCTATTTTTATCGGTCCATCCTGTTTATTGGTTTTCAGGTATTTGGTGAGCCATTCCGATCCTTGGCGTATCGTGTGGTAATAATAATCGGTTTCATAGTTCCCGTAAGCTCCGTCAAGTCCACCAACCAGCTGATTATAATAGAGGTAATAATAGGGATGGTTGAGGATAATAAATTTCAGGGGATGAAGCGCCAGCCCTAATGAAAAGAGGAGGATTAAAACTATTATATATTTGTTTTTAAAGTAGTTGAACAGGTGTGAAAACCCGATGGCAGCGAGGAGAATAATCGATGGATAGACAAACAGGAAATGTCGCCAGGAGCCATAGAGATTTGATTTTTGGTAGATCACGAAGACGATGGGAAACAGAATGGAAAACAGGATGAAGCCATAGGTTAACCAATTTTCCCGGTTCAGTATCTTCTTTGAAAGTATCCCAAAGGCCATGAGTCCGGCAAAGATGATCAGGGGAATTGTGATCGCCATATACTTGGGTAAATAATACCAGGGCATCAGATCTGACCACTCCATTTTTCCTTCGAAGAGTTGTCTGATTGTAGTTGGAAACTGAGACATCACCTGGTACGATTTCCAGATGTTATGAAGCGGATCGATTTGTCCATAGGGCCAGAGCAGAAGACTTAGGACCAGGGCCGCCAGTGAAATAAAGAGTACTTTGAAAAACTTTCTTCTGACTAACGGGATGTCGGTTTGCTTCTCTTCCTGATACTTATGAAGGTAAAAGAAGATGAAAAACAGGAAGAGATAGCAGATCAAAATCAAGCCGCCGGATCGTATGCTTATTGAAAAGGCTATACTCGCGGTCAGCAAAAGCGCATCATATATTTTTGTTTTATTTTGGTTAAGGAAGAATTTTAAAGTGAAGAAGATGGCGGCAATATAACTCAATGCAAAGGGGATATCTTTCAGGTTGTTTTGGGCATGACCAAGGAAGGTGGGAGAGAGGGCAAACAGCAAGAGTACCAGGATTCCGGTACCGTAACCGGAAAGCCAGATGGCAAAAAGGGCAGTTACCATCGCCGTAAGCCAGCCAGCCACCGAACATGACAGATGGCGAAAAAGAAAGATATCGTCGATATTCAACCATTTGATTAATATGGTGGTCAGGTTATCGAATGATTGTCCGTAGTATTTCAGGTGGGTGTTTGGGGTGTTGAGGGCCGATGTATCTTTTCCGAGGGTGGAGATAAAGTTGTATACCGAAACCGATTGATTATAGTGAAAATATTCATCGCCTGAGATACCTGCATCACGGCCACCTTTAAGCATCAGGAAAAGGAGGAGTGCGGCAATAATAACGAACAGATATTTAAGCGAAGGATTATTCATTATTTTGGTGGATTCCCGTCGTAAAACTTCTTCACGAAATAGAGGGGTCTGTTTTGGGACTCCTTGTAAATCCGGTAAACATATTCTCCCACCACACCCAGCGAAACCAGCTGAATAGATCCGAGGAAATAGATACTTAGCAATGTGGAAGACCACCCAATAATTGCAAAACCAAATATCTTGGCAACGAGCACATAAATTCCAGCGAACATAAAGACAATTGTTCCGATCAATCCCAGGGTTAAAGTCATTCGTATTGGTAACCTCGAGAAAGAGAATATGGCATCTGCAGCAAGGATAAAAAGTTTGGAAAGGCTCATTTTGGGATCACCTTCTATCCGTTCCTCGCGGATATAATCGACAAATCCCTGTTTAAATCCAACAAAAGCCCTGAGCCCTGGCAGATAGCGGACCTTCTCTTTCATTCGGAGCAGGGCATCCACAGCCTCCCGTCTCATCATGGAGAAATTTCCTGTGTTTTCCATGTTTTGGACGGCCGCAATATTTTTGAACAGAAGGTGGAACAGAAAAGTATAGAAATGCCGGCTGTTTTTCCCTTTGCGTCCGCTCCGTTTTCCGCTGATAATATCGAAATTTTCTTCCTCTATTTTGCGGTACATCTCTTTGAACAACTCCGGAGGATCCTGCAGATCCCCATCCATCATGCCGACAATATCCCCTGAGGCATATTCCAGCCCGGCTGTAAAGGCAGCCTGGTGACCAAAGTTTTTAGAGAGAGATAATACTTTAATGCGGCTATATTTCTTTTGCCAGTCCAGCAGTTGCCGCAGGCTTCCGTCCTCGCTTCCATCATCCACAAACAGGATTTCAAAATCGGAGACAAACGCTTCCAGTGCAGAAACGATCCGTCTCACGAGATCGTCGATCAATCCTTCTTCATTGTAAATGGGGATAACAATTGAGAGCATATCTTTTTTCCTGATAATTCAATATTATTTTAATTACAGTCTCATTTTGCTTTCCATAAACCTGAGTTCTGATTTCAGACCAGGTTGAACTATCGTTGCTATTATTTACGATCTCCATAACGAACGAAGATAAGTCAAAAGTTGCGATTTTAAAAATCTTTCAAACCCTTTTCCCGGATGGTAAAGGATTATGCAAATAGTTACTTATTGTTGTAGATCTCATCATACTTCTTAATGATTGCCAAATGTTTATCGTTTAGGGCATTGGCGTGGAAGAAGGTGATTCCTTTGGCCCCGTTGTCGTGTGCCTGCCGGATTGCCTCTTCGAAGTCAGCCATATTATCGCCATAATCTCCGACCGCCACACCGGTAAAGAGGAGCTGTCCGGGTTTCAATTCGCGCACACCCTGTTTGGTTGCGAATCCTACCCAGTACATATTTCCCTGGTGATCACCCTTATAGGCCATAGGGAAAAAGAGATCGAGGTTCCAGTGGCTCCAGTCCTGCCGGACGTATTCGCGGGCCAGTTCGGGAAAAGGGAAGACCGCAGCAGAGGCTTTAGTCCCTTCCTCATGGCAGATCTGTACGCACTCTTCAACAAGTGAAGTTATTGCGTCCATCCGGAATTGCTTCCAGGCGGGGTTCTCCTCCTTGTCGGGAAGGTCCATCGGATCCATGCTGAATTTAGCCTTGAACTCCTTTCTCGCGAGAGGGTGGTAATCGAAGTCAAATTCAGGATATACCCGATCCTGGACAAGGGGTTTGCCGTTTAGCTTGTATTTTTTCTGTAAATCTGCACCAAGCACGACATCGACATACCGGATGTAGTCGAAATGGACCGAGGCGAGCCCTTTTATTTTGGCAATTTCCCTGACTCCGTTTTTGACATATTCGCGGGCGCCAGGGGAGAAGGGGCTCAGAAAACTGTAATAACCGACATATGGATGATAATCGAGACAAGTCTGTCCCAGGCTGTTGACCGAGTACCAATCGGGGTGTTCCCTGCACTCTTTGGCACCGCCCACATTCATCATCCAATGCCAGGCGTGAACCCTGATTCCATATTTATTCCCAATCCGGATCAACTCCTTTAACTGGTTAGCGTCGCTTCCGGGAAGTATATCGGTGATTCCCGCATTTGCAAGTCTTTCCATCCAGGCGACCTTAACAGCATCAGTTCCTGCGCCAGGATCGCCCCATGTTGCAAAATAGAATTTCTTGTCGGAATACGTTTGATCCAACGTTTTTTCCGGAGTTTTGGCAACCAGCTGCATGGTAACGAGAGTTGCGAGAAAAAGGGTAACAACTTTTCTGATCTGCATTTGTAAATATTTAGATATTAAATCAATCCGTTAAACCAGGTGCTCTTTGTATATCGATTCCCAGGGTTCTCTCATTTTCCGGTGCAGCATACTATTGGCCACATCATTGTTTGAAAATTGTTCAGTAATTGGGTCCCAGTCGAGGTCTTGCCGCAGTTTCATCGCAATATTGCCCAAATGAGACATTGTTATCGAGCGGTGACCGATCTCCGCCGGTGCAATGGTCTCTTTGCGTGAATAGACGCAGTCGATAAAGTTCCTGAAATGGTTTTCACTTTGATACAGGTGAATTTCGGAAGGGGAGATCACTGAATCCTTAAGACTTTCAGGGAATACCTGGTGATTTCCACGGTTCGCATGAGCCCATCCTTCACTACCATGAAAGGTAACACCGCTTTGCAACTTATTGGATATAATAAGTTTAACCCCGTTGGCATAGAGGCATTCGAAATAATATTCGATAGCTGTATTCCAGATCGGATGAACCGCCCACTCAGCCCTGGCATTCTGAATCTTAACCGGGCCAGTGTATTCAGTATCCATTCCCCACTGGGCGATGTCGGGGTGGTGTCCGCCCCAATCGGTTACCTGTCCTCCGGAATAGTCGAGTATCCAACGAAAGTTTACATGAGTACGGGCAGGGCAATAAGGGGCATCGGGTGCAGGTCCCAGCCAGGTATTGTAATCGAAACCTTCCGGAACCGGGATGGTTTGGGTGAGATTCCCGGTTTTGCCGTAGTCGGGGGTTCCTGATGGGAGGCCACATTCGACGGTCAGTAATTTGCCGATTCTACCGTTTCGGACCAGTTCACATACCCGCCTGAAATTTACATCCGAGCGTTGCTGACTTCCGGTCTGGAAAACTGTGCCATATTTCTTAACGGCATTTGCCATTGCCCTCCCTTCCGGAATAGTCAGTGCAAGAGGCTTTTGGCAATAGATATCTTTTCCTGCCTTTGCAGCCATCAATACCGGGATGGAATGCCAGTGATCCGGAACGACCACTTCGACAGCATCTACGTCATTTCTGGCGATCACCTCCCTGAAATCTTCGAAGCTCTTACAGCCTGTATATTTTTTTCCCAGGAGCTGGGAATAATATCCGTTGACCAGGTTTATACCGATTTCCCTTCCGCCAATTTTTCCGTTCCAATACCCGGTGCTTTGTTTATTGACATCACAAATGCCAGTGATCTGGACCCGTTTGTCGGTTAAGAAACAGTTGATATCATTCATCGCCTGGTTTCCTGAACCGATAAACATCAGGTTAACCCGGTCGGAGGGTGCCACATGTCCGTTTTTCCCGCGGGCGCAGGCTGAAATAATCGTTGGTACGGCAATTGCACCGGCACCGATGGCGGAGGTTAGCTTAATAAAATTCCGTCTGTTCAGTTTCGTCATTTTATTTGGTTTTGGAGGTATACGTGGCTATTTAAGATTTGTCTGGATAAAGAAAACTAGCTAACTAATGGTTCGCTGCTGGCAATTAGCAACTGGCAGCCAGCTTGAGTGTCTTTACCATAGTGTTATCAATTCTTACTCAGGATTTTGCAAGGATGACTTTATTTCGGTATAATTCTGCCAGCGGCCAGTTGTCAATTGCTTTAATAGTAATCGTTATATTACCAATACCAGTCGACAAAGCGCAAATTTAAAGAACACGGTTATCTCCGCGATGCGGATCATTTTATGACCTATTTTGCAAGTTGCAGACGAGCCAGTGTGTATTCGGCCACATCTTTGATGTTTTCGTTTTTAACGAGTTCTTTGGTCACCGGTATACTTAACTCTGAACCCATCCAGCTGAGTTCGCGAAGCAGTAATTTTTTCCCGTCATCTGTAGCTTCTTTACTTTCAAGTACTCTGATCATTTCTTTTTCAAATCCCTGATAATCCGCAGGAGTTTTTGCCTCGTGACGGATACGGCTTTGCAAATCGGAAAAATACCTCGTGCTTTTGGTAATATCATACTGTGCTATTTTTGACAGGTCATCTTCGAGAGTCAGTTCTTTAAAGTCTGGTCTTAATGAGGAACCGGCTGAAGTCGGGAAATCGTATGGGATTTTCTGGGTCACTTTTCCGGAAGCGGCCCATTCGGCGCCGCGCTGGAAGGTTGTAATAAAGCCAACACACTCCATCGAAGGACCACCGTCTTCATCAGGATGGCCTAAAGTGGTATGAAAAATTCTCCCTTTTCCATAAGTGATCGCCATAAGCATTGGTTCGTCGCGACCGGTACCGCCGCCTGTAGTGTCTGAATAAGCTGTTGCGAGGATCTCCATGTTCTTTCCTGGTCCGCGTAACTGGGCATAAAGTTCATCTTTCCCGTGGATCCACCGTTGAGGTAACCCTTTGGTAATCGGATGTTCGGTGTTCCGGGCCCTGACTTCAAATTCGTGTCTTTTGGCATGAGAACCACCCCTTCCTGCACTTGAATCGATGATCAGGGAATCATGTTTAAAGTAAACATAGGGTCCGTCTTTTTCAGAACGGTTTCCCCAACCTCCGAGACCGATCATCTGGTTATATTCTTTCCACTCAGGGAAAGAGTTATCACCCGCATGGTAGACAACCACTCCACCGCCATTATTGACGTAGTTAACAAAAGCTGCCTTGGTTTTGTCGGACCATGAATCGCCGTTATAGTCGATAACGATTACATTATACTTTGAAAAATCGGGGGTAAAAATAGTCATGTCACCCCCTTTATCCGGAGATTTAGCAATATCCACGGTGAAAAGCCCGGTTTGCTCAAGCAACTGCTCAAGGATGGGGAAGCTGGATTTCCAGTAGTGGTTATTTTGACCAGTGACAATCAGCGCCTTGTATTCTGTGCTTTTCTGGCACGCATTGAAAACAGTTAATAATCCGACACAAACGAATATTAACAGATATTTTTTTTTCATTCTCATTTCAAATTAAATGGTGGGTAAGCTCCAGGGTTGACGATAGGGACGACTTAATAAGCGACTTGCTACGGGATTTCCAATAATTTCCTCTTTTACAGGATCCCATTGAATCTTTTGCCCGGTTGTCATCGCGATTTCGCCCAATAAAGCAACGGAAATGGCATGATAAGCCACCTGAACCGGTGCTATGGCCTCTTTTCGTGACCGAACGCAATCGACAAAGTTTTGCCAGTGGTTCTCACTTTTATAGATCTGAATTTCATTTGGACCAATCACCTCCTGGAGAATTTTAGGATCCGAAGCGACCAGCGTTTCTCCACGGTTTACATGAATCCATCCTTTTTCGCCATACCAGGTTGTCCCGGATCCTTTTTGGAGATGCCCTTCATTAGCGACTCTCATCTCGATGCCATTGGCATATTTGCACAGGAAATCGTATTCGACCGGAACATTGAAGATGCCATCTCTTGGATATACCCCTTCGCCTGAAATCTCGACTGGGCCAGTTCGTTCAAGGTCGGCGCCCCAGTTGGCAATATCGATGTGGTGTCCGGCCCAGTCGGTAAGCTGCCCGCCTGAGTAATCCAGGATCCAACGCCAGTCCCAGTGACTGACACCACGGTAGGGAACTTTGAGTGCGGGACCGAGCCACATCTCCCAGTTGAGTTCGGCAGGGATCTCTTTAACTGGCGGGGTTCCGATCCCCCTGTTTCCGTTAGGTAAACCGACTTCAATATATTTTATTTTTCCGATTCTGCCATTTCTGACCAGTTCAACACCACGGTGAAAATTGGGTCTTGACCGTTGCCAGCTTCCTGTTTGCCAGATAATATTGTTCTTTTCAACTGATTTTACAATGGTCTGACCATCTTTTATGGTGCGGCAAATGGGTTTTTCACCGTAGACATCCAATTTTTTGTTTGCAGCTGCACTGTAGATCAGTCCGTGCCAGTGGTCCGGTAGGGCAATCGATACGGCGTCCAATTTCTCTTTTTCAAGAAATTCACGATAGTCACCATAGACGCGGCAATCGTTGTTTTTGTTCGCCTTATCGGCTAAGCCTTTGGCATTTGCCGAATGTTTGGTATCCACATCACAAACTGCAACAAACTGTACCTGATTTTTGAGTTCCAGGAAGTCTCTCATGTTGCTGGTTCCCTGTGATCCAACACCGATGCCCCCCATTACAATCCTGTCACTGGGTGGAAGTTTTCCCCCCATGCCCATCGCAGTTGAAGGTATAATCTGCGGGAGGATCAGCGCTCCGGTTGCAACGGTAGCGGATCGTTTCAGAAAATCCCTTCGGTTAGATTTGTCAAACATTGTTGTAAAAATTAGTTGTTATTAAGAATCGTTTAGTTAAACATGTGCAGGTGTTCCGGGCAGGGGTGTATCGAATACCATATCCACCGGACCAAATTCGATTTTCCTGGGTCCAAGGTCCATATCCGATTTCATGATGGCGTCCCAGGTAATCATTTGTCCGGTGTAGGCTGCGGTACGCCCCATGATAGCAGTCAGAGTTGAGATTGCAGTTCGTTCGGCCTCATTCACATAATTTCCTGTTCTTATGGCATGAACCAGGTGCATATGTTCCTGAACGTATGGGGAAATTTTTATTGTGTTCATCGTATTGCCATTCTCGTCCTTGGGGTATTCAAATTTCCATTTGACACTCCCATCCAGGTTCCAGATTGTATTTATGCAATTGGTGTAACCTTCTGTTCCATTGATCAGTTCTCCGGTTCCGTTGGCACAGCTGTCCAATTCACGGCACATGCTATGGGAACTTACTCCGTTGCCGTAATCATAGTCAATGCTGAAAAAATCGTACTGATCACCGGTTACCCTGCGTGCACGACCCCCGTAACCGATCGCTTTTTCGGGGTGTTTCCCCATGAACCAGTTGATCACATCGATATTATGTACGTGTGTATCAAGAATATGATCACCGCATAGCCAACAGAAGTTATTCCAGTTCCGGATCATATATTCCATATCGTTCCATCCCTCTTCGCGCATGCGGAACCAAACATGTTCCTGGTTCCAGAATGCTTTTGCAGATACCAGTTTCCCGATAGCGCCATTGGCCACCTGTTTGTAGGTTTCGATATAATCTTCCTGGTGACGTCGCTGGGTCCCGGTGACAACGCAAAGTCCAAGCGCTTCGGCTTTTTTTGCCGTCGCGATCATCAGACGGGCGCCGACAGGGTCCACACACACCGGTTTTTCCAAAAAACAGTGTTTCTTATTTTTGACCGCCTCCAGAAAATGTTCGGGACGAAAATGGGGGGGAGTGGCACAGATCACGACATCAATTTCGGGCATAGCCATCAATTTCTTGTAGGCATCAAAACCAACAAAACAGTTTTCGGCGGGGATCGGGAGATTGAACGATTCAAATCTTTTCCGGCAATTATCAATTTTATCCTGAAATACATCGGCCAGTGCAATAATCTCCAGGTCGGGACCCGCACTGATAAAATTAATCGCAGCTCCGGTTCCGCGATTTCCTGCTCCAACAAGTCCGGCTTTAAGTTTCCTTCCTCTGGGTGCACCTTTGAGAATGGGGGGAAGTCCCAAAGCCGCATTGTCTAATTTTTTGGAACATGACGAGAGGATCGCACTCGCACTGGCAACACCGATTCCTGCCAGGACACCCGCCCCCAGGAATTTCCGTCTGTTGATATTTTTTGAATTGTTTTCCATATTATTTTTCATTTTTTCATTCTTCATTTTTCATTTTATGCTGTCAGCCTCGCAGACAACCCTGAACCCGTTGTCGATGCAGTCGGAATACCACCAGATACTCTTGGGCATCTGGGGGTCGGTTACGAGCCAAGCCTGTGTTTTAGTGAAATCTCTGGCAGCACTTCTCACATCTTTGGCATCACTTTTAAACGATCCACCCCTGATTACATGTTCGGTTCCCGATTCGGGACCTTTGGGATTAACCACGAATGGTACTCCGGTTTTGTAGGCATCGGGCGAGTAAAAGTCGGAACAGAACTCGGCGATGTTTCCGGCCATATTTTTCAACCCGAACGGATTTGCTTTTACCGAGCCGGGATCCTGGGTCTTGGAAGCGCTGTTTACCAGGTACACAATGTGCGAGCTGATAATCGTTGTATCGGGTCCAAAGATTTTCTTAAAGATCCCTTTTGAGGTGAATTTCTTCGGGTCACCTTCAAAGAAATAAGGAGTAGTCGTATTTCCGCGGCAGGCATATTCCCACTCGGCTTCGGTTGGGAGGCGATACTTTTTACCGGTGACTTTGGAGAGCCACTCGCAATAGGTATTTGCAGCACGCCAGGACATGGTAATCGCTGGTCTTGAACCTTTTCCCCATCCCTGATCGGGAGCTCCCCATGGAGGGGTAGGACCTGTTACGGCATCCACATTCTTATTTACAATTATCTGTCCTTCAGTTCTTCCCTGTGAAGCAGTTGCCTGGAAGAACGCGAGATATTCGTTCCAGGAGACTTCAATTTTGCCCATCCAGAATTTCGAAACCTTGACTTTATGAACCGGACCTTCATCCAGTTTACGCAGTGGCTCATTATCCGGACTTCCCATATTAAATATTCCCTCTGGAATTGCCACCATGTCGAAGGCAACCGTGGTCCCGGGAATTTTTTCGGTGAAACTTTCAAATTTATCAACCTTGGTCGCACTTGTAAATTTTTCCTGGCTCAGGGCAGCGTCAACTCCGAAATTGGTATCGTGTTCGTGCTTGACATTTTTGTCGAAATGCCCGACGTTCAAGTGACAGTTGATACAATTAGGCTTGGGATCTTCTTTTACGTTGATATAGGCCAGGTGGGCATTGCTCCCGTTTACCGATAAAGTTACGGGGAACAGATTGGAATGACATTTAATACACGATTTTTCGTAGGTAAAACCTTTTGCATTGTCAAGTAACTTCTTTGATTCCCAGTTTAATTTGGAACTATCCTTAAACAGATAGCCATATACATCGATTGCGCCATGTTTGGCTTTGGCGAGCAGGTATCCTTCACCCTTTGGAGGGAGGTGACACTCAACGCAATGGACAGATACGCCGGTTCTGTTATTGTGGTGAGGGCCGAGTTTCCAGGTCTGTTCTGCCCATGGATGAATATGGCACGACATGCAATAACTGTCAGAGGATGTGGTTGTTGATACTGTATTAAAGATGCCGATAACGACCAGGCACAGGAGTGCCCCGAAGGTCATTATCCAAATCCGGGCCTTTGATCCGTTGATCACCCGAAGAACAAAATTCTTAATATTCATTGGTTATAAGGGTTCAATCCAAAAACACAACAGCTGTTGTGCTGTTCTGTTGTGTTATGCATAATGTGTTTTATGGTACGTACTTATATCAAATCAGAACTTAATGTTAGCGATAATTATAACGATATAGCTCATGCGCAAAATCCGTTCTGATCCGTTCTGTAAACATAGTCGTTTTTTTATTTCAGCCAACAAATAATTTTCATGTTATAAAACAGTAAAATTCAGGCCTGGAATCAGTGGGCAAGCAGCCAGTTTTCGGCGGCATCCATTTCTATTTCAAGCGGAACATCCAGTTTGACAGCACTTTCCATCTCCTCTTTTACAACTTCCTTTACCGCGTCGAGTTCTGTTTTCAAAACATCAAAGTTTAATTCGTCATGTACCTGTAGGATCATTTTTGACTGCAAACCTAACGCGGCGAACCGTTTGTTGATGTTGATCATAGCCACTTTAATGATATCGGCGGCCGATCCCTGGATGGGTGCATTGATTGCATTCCGTTCGGCAAAGGCCCTGACTGCCGCATTGGCTGAATTGATGTCGCTGAGGTATCTTCTCCGCCCCATAATCGTTTCAACATATCCTCTTTGGCGGGCCAATACCAGTTGGCTGTCCATATAATCCTTGACCATTGAAAAATTGGCAAAGTAGTCATCGATAAGCTGTTTGGCTTCTCCCCTGGGAATATTGAGCCGCTGTGAGAGGCCAAAGGCCGAAATTCCGTAAAGGATCCCGAAGTTGGCTGTTTTTGCTTTCCGGCGCATCTCGGATGTAACTTCACTTATGGGTACTCCGAAAATTTTGGAGGCTGTCGCTGAATGGATATCTTCTCCGTTCCGGAATGCTTCGGTCATCACCCTGTCGTGGGAGACGGCTGCCATAATGCGGAGTTCGATCTGGGAATAGTCTGCGGAGAGAAAGATATGATCCTTATCACTGGGGATAAAAGCCTTGCGGATCTCGCGGCCCGCTTCGTCCCTGATCGGGATGTTCTGCAGATTCGGATTGGTGGAGCTTAATCGTCCGGTGGCCGCAATAGTCTGATTGAATGAAGAGTGAATCTTTCCGGTTTGTGGATTGATCAGTTTGGGAAGTGCCTCTACATAGGTTGAAAGGAGTTTCTTTAGACCCCGGTGTTCCAGGATTTTTGCAATGATCGGGTGTTTATCCTGCAGATTGACCAGGATCTCCTCACCCGTGGAGTATTGTTTTGTCTTCGTTTTCTTTGCTTTCGGATCGAGATTTAGTTTTTCGAACAGGATGTATCCCAGCTGTTTTGGGGATGAAATGTTGAAATGTTCGCCGGCCATTTCAATGATGCTGTTTTCGAGTTCAATGATCTGTTCGCGCAGGATTACCGCATAATCGTCGAGCACTTTTGGATCAATTTTCAATCCGGAGAGTTCCATCTGAACCAACACTTTTAAAAGCGGCATTTCAACCTGAGAGAAGAGATTCTTCACTTCGGCCTTAATCATCTCCTGGTCAAGCAACTCTCTGAGCTGGAAGGTGATGTCAGCATCCTCGCAGGCATATTCCTTGATCAGCTCGGGATCGACCTGTCGCATGGTGAGCTGGTTTTTTCCCCGTTTTCCGATCAGTTCCTCGGTGGCCACTTTTTTATAACCGAGGTAGATTTCGCTCAGGTAATCCAGGTTATGCCGAAGATCCGGTTGTATCAGGTAATGGGCAACCATGGTGTCGAAATAATCTCCTTTTATTTCAAGGTCATATCGTGATAGGATGAGGATATCAAATTTCATGTTCTGGCCAATCTTCAGAATAGCCTCTTTCGCAAAAATGGGTTTAAATTCATGAACAAGAGCCAGGGCCTTTTTCCGGTCCGTTGGAACAGGGACAAAATAAGCTTCTCCCGGATTGTAGGAGAATGATAATCCTACCAACTGATCGGACTGTGTGTCGAGACCGGTTGTTTCCGTATCAAAACAAAAAGCCTTCTGTTCTCCTAACTGTGTGATGAGTTTTTTTATTTTTTCATCGGTATCAGCAAGTATATAGTTGTGTGTCACCGACTTGATATCGGTGTGAACTCCGGGTGTTTCTGTCTGGGTTTGTTCCCCCATACTAAACAGAGACCCTTGTTCAAAAGCTGGTGGAGGCTCAACAATTTTATTTTTAGGGGGTAATATTTTCTCTGCGAGTGTCCTGAATTCAAGTTCGAGGAATATATCCCGTAAATGGTTATAGTCAGGTGTGGAGAGTATCAGTTCCTCCTGGTTGAATTCAAGGGGGACATCCAGAATGATTTCAGCCAGTTTGCGTGACATCCGAACCTGTTCCTCAAATTGCTCAAGGCTCTCTTTCTGTTTTCCCTTCAGTTTGGCAATATTCTGATAGACTCCATCGACACTTCCAAATTCACCCACGAGTTTCATAGCGGTTTTGGGACCTATTCCGGGACAACCCGGGATATTATCGGCGGTATCACCCATCAGTCCCAGCACGTCGATGACCTGCAATGGATTGCTGATCTGAAAATTCTCACAAACCTGCTCAACCCCCAGGATCTCCATCTCATTTCCCATTCGTTTTGGTTTATACATGAAGATATTTTCCGAAACCAGCTGGGCATAATCCTTATCCGGAGTCACCATAAAAACCTGGAAACCGGCTCTTTCTGCGGTTTTGGCCAGGGTTCCGATTACATCATCGGCTTCGAAACCCTCTTTTTCAAGAATAGGGATTTGATATCCTTTGATAATCTCACGGATGTAAGGGATTGATTTCCGGATATCTTCGGGCATTTCATCGCGGTGAGCCTTGTATTCGGGGAACATATCATGCCGGAATGTGGGCCCTTTCATATCGAAGGCGATCGCAATATGGGTAGGTTTTTCTTTTTTCAGGATCTCTTCGAGGGTATTCACAAACCCCAGCATCGTTGAGGTGTTGAGCCCTTTGGAGTTGACGCGGGGTGCATTGATGAATGCGAAATAGGAGCGATAAATTAATGCATAAGCATCGAGTAGAAACAATCGGTTCATAACAACAAGAGATTTAATCGGAATCAAAACTACGTAAATTAATGTTTACCTTTGGCGGGTTAAAGAAAAAGAAAGGATACAAAATATTCAGCATGTCATCTAAAGACCAGATTATAGCGCCAATTCAGGAGGAACTGATCAACTTTGAGCCGTATTTTAAAAAAGCGACTAAAAGTGATTTGCCGCTTTTAAGTAATATTATCAATTATATTCTGCGTCGTAAAGGGAAGCAGATGCGTCCGATGCTCGTATTCCTTACCGCAAAGTTGAACGGGGATTTCAATGAAAGGACTTTTCATGCTGCCTTGACCATTGAGTTACTCCATACGGCCACGCTTGTTCACGATGATGTGGTTGATGATTCCTATCAGCGGCGCGGTTTTTTCTCGGTGAATGCTGTCTGGAAGAATAAGATTGCGGTTCTGGTTGGAGATTTTATTCTGGCCAAGGGGTTGCTCTGGTCAATCGATCATAAAGATTACGATATACTTGGCCATATCAGTACGGCTGTGAAGGATATGAGTGAGGGTGAGATCCTGCAGATTGAGAAGGCGCGGAAACTCGATATTACGGAAGCGGTCTATTTTGAGATCATCCGGAAGAAAACGGCCTCTTTACTTGCCACGAGCGCTGCTGTCGGAACATGCTCAGTAACTACAGATATTGAGGTTATTGAGCGGATGAGGCTTTTCGGGGAATATGCAGGGATGGCTTTTCAGATCAAAGATGATCTTTTTGACTACCAAAAATCGAATGTGATCGGGAAACCCACAGGGAATGACCTACGTGAGAAGAAAATTACCCTTCCCCTGATTCATGCATTGAACCAGGTAGGAAGCAACGATAAGTCGAGAATCCTTAAAATTGTGAGGAAGAGATCCAAATCAGCTGCGGATCTCAGAGAGGTCAGAGATTTTGTTGAGCTTCAAGGTGGATTTACTTATGCCGAAAAGGTAATGCACGAATATGTTGAAAAGGCAATTGGCCAATTGGCAGACTACACCGAATCGAAAGTTAAAACAGCATTGATCGGATACGTCAATTACATCTCATCCCGGGTCAGTTAATTTAAAAGTAGACGACTCTTTCCCCTGAAAGCGAAGTGAGCAGGTTATTTGCCAAACGGCTGGCCCCGATTCGGAATAGCCTGTTATTCAGCCATTTATCCCCAAGGACTTCTTTTACGATGGCGATATATTTCAGGGCATCTGATGTTTCTGCAATTCCTCCGGCTGCCTTAAATCCAACTTTGAGATTTGTTTTTTCGTAATAGCTTTTAATGGCCTGGCACATCACCCAGGCGGCCTCAGGTGTAGCGGCAGGTTCCAGTTTTCCGGTTGAGGTTTTGATAAAGTCGGCACCACCCTCCATCGCCAGAAAGGATGCTTTCCAGATTTCGGAATAGCTCTTTAATGCCCCGGTCTCCAGGATTACTTTCAAACGGGCACTGTCACACGCCTTTTTCAACGTTGAGATTTCCCGAATGGCAGAACTGTAATCTCCGGCAAGAAACTGTCCTAAATTTAGTACAATGTCAATTTCGTTGGCCCCGTTCGATACCGCCATAATGGTTTCCAAGACCTTGACATCCAGAAAGGTTTGAGAAGCGGGGAATCCTGCCGATACCGAGGTGATACTGACCCCCGGCGCCCGAAGTGATTTTTTCACCGGTTCCACCAGGGTAGGATAGACACATATTGCTGCAACATCGGGTAATCCGGGAAAATTTTCAGAAAAACGGGAAACTTTCAGTGCGAACTTTTCACCCTGAGCCGGAGTGTCTGTTGAATTGAGGGTGGTCAAATCGATGCACGAGAGAGCCAGTTCGTAGTATTTATGACTACCAAGGTTTTCAGATTTTTGAATGATCTCTGATACTGTTCCTGCTAATTCTTCATTAGAGAAGGTCTGATCTATTGTTTCAAAAAGTAGTTTCATTATTAATGTTATAAATGGTATGCTGAGAATGTTTGAATAATTGGCATAGCCAGTAAGGAGTGAAAAAATTGCAGCTCCGGCAATGCAGATGGATAAACATTACATTATTACCTCATATTGAACCCTTTCGGGGTTCCGGTTTTGTTTCTTCCTCCCCCCAATTTTATTGGGGGTTATTAATATAAAATCCTATCAGGATTTCAACAGGAAACAAAGGCAAATACTCTTAGAGTATATATTCAGCTGGTTAGCTTATCATTATTCAAATGCCGATACTGGTCGCGCTCGGTTTTCTTCTCCATATTCTTTGTGAAGGCCTCAGTCAGGTCAACCCCGGTCTGATTGGCAAGGCAAATGAGCACCCAAAGTACATCCGCGAGTTCGTCAGCCAGATTAACTTCTGACTCCCCACTTTTTGAGGATTGGTCTCCATATTTCCGGGCAATGATCCTTGCAACCTCGCCAACCTCCTCTGTGAGGATTGCCATGTTGGTTAATTCGTTAAAATAGCGAACTCCATACTTTGTAATCCATTCATGAACTTCAGCCTGTGCTTTCCTGATTGTAATATCTTCTGTCATAATTCTTTGTTTTTGGAATCGATAATAATTGTCACGGGTCCGTCGTTTGTCAGTTTTACCATCATCATGGCTCCAAATTCACCCGTCTGAACTTCCTTACCCAGGCTTTCCGACAGCAGTTGTACAAAGTTCCGGTAAAGCGGAATGGCTAATCCAGGCGGGGCGGCATTGATGTAAGAGGGACGATTTCCCTTTTTGGTCTTGGCGTGAAGGGTGAACTGGCTTACGGCAAGGATCTCTCCGTCAATATCTTTCACTGAAAGATTCATCACGCCGTTAAGATCATCAAAAATGCGCAGCTGGATAATTTTTTTAACGATCCAACTGAGATCTTCGGGTGTATCTTCACTTTCGAAACCTGCAAGGACCAGTAGCCCCTGCTGAATGGATGATTTCTGAACATGATCAATGGTCACTGAAGCTTCCGACACGCGTTGAATTACAATTCTCATAAACCTGTTTTGGAATCAAAGTTAATCGATTTTGATCAAAAAATAAGGGAAGCATTAAAATCTGCTTCCCTTTAATAGATTATGAATTAGTAATTTATGAGAGAGCTGCAATTCCTGAGCCAATCATATTGGCACTCTCAATCTCTGCAATATTTACTTTTATTTTTTTGTGTCCCATTTCGCTGAGCAAATCTTTCAGAGTGTTTTTTACAACCTTATTATAGTCTTTGCTGCCGGCAACCTCACTCCAGAAGAGACTACCTTCAGCGGTAATCCTCACTTTGCGGATCGATTTGTCGTGGGTCGCCAAAAGATCGATTAATCCGGCAAGTGATGCAGCCACTAATTTTGCCGACCTTTTATAGATTGCCTTTGCAACTTTTACATGTTTTTTCTTGTGTTGGTCAGCATTGTTAATGATATCTGTCAGGGCTTTCCCATCAGTTTGGTCATCAAATCCATCTTCTGGGAATACTTCCCTGAGGATTTGTCCGATGTACATACCGGAGACCGCTTTCTCAAAGCGCTGTGAACCTTTATTATCTGATTTCTCATCGACCAGTTCATCATATTTGGTCAGATGTGGTGGATTGAAATTTCCCGATTCAAGATTTACTGGAGTGAGGCCCTGCCAATTGAGATCCGGGTTGATTTTAGGAATCCGGTCAGCATTTACAAATGCGGCCATATTGGTCCCGGTGCCGACGATCAGTCCGATATAGGCATCAAAATCAGGATCCGTTAAACCTGCAAATAGTGAAGCAACGGTGTCGTTGATCACTTTTATCCCGGTAAATTCGGCTTTCCCAGTCTTATTTAGCTGATCCAGAAGAGGTTTTCCAACCGGATTACCTATCATATCTTTAATATCAAGCCCTTTGGTCCATTTGATCAGCTCTGCATCGCCGTTTGGTAAACATTCTGCAGGGTATGAAAAGCAATATCCAATCGGGGCTTTTTCAGGGAGATCAATTTGATCGACAAATTCAGATTGTTTGACCAACAGATCATTGAGGGAGAATCCTTTGGTTGTTGTCGCTGAAAGTTCTGTGCCGCCAGCTTTTTTGGGCGTAATGTTGGCAATTCCGCCGGCAAAACTAATCACCGCAGCCCGGTAATTTGTCCCGCCCCAATCCAAAACTACTGCCTGACCTTCTGCGCCGCATGAAAGCGGATGAATGTAGGTCGGGATACTTTTGACTTCCGTGTTGTCATTCTTTAGTCCGTTGTTAATTTTATCTTCGAGATTTAGGGCAATCTCTTTCAGTTGTGAGGTTTTGACTCTGAATTCGTTTTTTTTCATCCGTTTATAATTTGTTTTTTAATTGCCGGATGGAACTCGCATGTGAGATATTCATCCGTATTTGTGTTAACCGAACATGCTGGTTTCATGTTATGGAGTTTTAATTTTGTTCAGTCAAAGATATTAAAAAGAACCGAAAGATGTACTTATTTATTCCCGGTGTTTATGAGGATTTGCCAGGCTTCGAGTTTCGATTCCCATTTCACGGCATGTGCCGGACTTGTTGAGGGAAGGGTCTGGTTCGGGAGGGTAATATCCGGAAAATATTTCCTGAAATATCCGGCAGCCCCTTTGCCGTTGAAAAATATTTCTGAGATGTTCTGATGGTGCAAAAGAAATTGGTGAAGATCATTGGGTTCCTCCTTTCGGATATCGGTATCAAGGCTTGAGGGTCTTGTGCAGGTTTTCAGGACGTCCCAGAGGGCAATCCTGTTTTGAAGCAGCATCTCTTTTCTATCCCCGTAATTGGCCGAAAAAGGGTGAGTAAACAATGCAAACAGGATCTTCCAAAAAGCATTCTGAGGGTGGGCATAATAGGCATACCTCCTGAGCGATTCTTTACCCGGCATAGTGCCTAAAATCAGCACTCTACTTTGAAAGTCAGCGATTGGTGGAAATGAATAAACAGGTGAATCTTTTAAATCAGAATCTTTCATTGATTTAGCACGGGAATTGCATGTCAGGCTACCCGGCAACGTCAAAGATAGGGTTTTATCGGAAAAGATAATGCGCGAAATCATCAGAACCTCCTGATTTTATTTAAATTTGCATCATATTAGGGATAAAATGGAACAATATTCGACACGACAAAATAAAATAGGCCGGTTGATTCAGAAGGAGTTGAGTGAGCTTTTACGGCGCGATACACAGGTTTTGGCCAAAGGACGGATCCTCTCTCTGACCACTGTCAGGGTAACCCGCGACATATCATTGGCAAGATGTTATCTTAGCATTTTCCCCTCTGCAGGGGCGGAAGAGGTTCTCAATGATATTAAACAGCATAAAGGTAAATTAAGAGGGGAATTGGGAAATATTGTCCGGTTTCAATTGAGGCATGTGCCTGAACTTGAATTCTTTCTGGATGATAGCCTCGATTATATTGAAAAGATTGATAAGCTTTTACATTAAAACTAAACCAGCTAACTAATAAGTTATTGCATAAGAAAAGTTCGTTATGGAGTACGACCCGATTAAAAGGCGACTTGGAACTGTGTTCAACCGCACCCCATTTTTGCGAAAACTTTTTTACTCATTGCTCGATTTGCTATTGCTTCGGGCATGGTATGTCTATAAAGAGCTAAAACAATTTAAACGCAGTGTTTCTTCAAGGAATATCAAGATACTGGATGCCGGTTCAGGGTTTGGTCAATATACCTATCGTTTAAGCCGGATTTTCAGTAATTCGAATATTAAAGGAGTCGATGTAAAAGAGGAGCAGATTGAGGACTGCAACCGGTTTTTTACAACGATCGGAATTCATGAAAAAGTAACCTTTGAATTTGCAGACCTTACAAAGTTCAGTGAGCCTTATGGATATGATTTGATTCTTTCAGTCGATGTGATGGAACATATCGAAGAGGACGAACTGGTATTTCAAAATTTTTATAAATCGCTCCGGAACAATGGGATGCTACTGATTTCGACACCTTCCGACCAGGGGGGGTCTGATACCCATGAACATGATCAAGATTCGGTAAACGGGTTTATTGACGAACATGTCCGTGACGGATACGGATTGAGGGATATCAGTGAGAAGTTGCACCGGGCCGGTTTCACGGAGATTGAGGCCCGATATACCTATGGTTCCTTCGGATCCTTATCCTGGAAGTTATCGATGAAATACCCGATTCTGATGTTGGGCAAATCGAAAGCTTTTTTTATCCTCTTACCTTTTTATTACCTGGTAAATTTCCCGTTTTGCGCCATTTTTAATGCGATTGATGTCAATTCAAGACACGAAACCGGCACCGGTTTACTGGTAAAAGCCTACAAAAAGTGATTCATAATCAATACAAAACTTGAACCTATCGTTTTATATTGCCAAAAGGTACCTCTTCTCAAAAAAGAGAACTAACCTGATTAACATCATCTCGGCAATTTCGGTGGCCGGTATGACGATAGGAACTATTGGACTAATTATCGGATTGTCAGTGTTTAATGGTTTTGATAGTTTGATCAAATCCCTTTTTTCTTCCTTTGATGCAGATCTGAAAATTACCCTTGCCGAAGGGAAAAGTTTTGATGCTGCTGATCCGGTTTTGAGCGGTATCCGTAATCAAAAGGATGTGTTGTATTACGCTGAGGTTGTTGAAGATAATGCGTTGTTGCGTTACGAAAACCGACAGGTACTGGCTACGATTAAAGGGGTAAGCGACGATTTTACGAAGATGACCGGACTCGACACCATGATTGTTGATGGGAAGTTTAAGCTGACAGAGGGAGACAGACAATTTGCAGTTATCGGACAGGGCGTTTCCTATTTTCTCTCGGTAGGCCTTAAACAGCAGAATCCGATCAATATTTATGTTCCTCAGAAAGGGAGGAAATCGGGATCATCCCTTGAAGGGAGTTTTAATCAGGGCTTTATCTATCTGGCAGGTGTATTCTCTGTACAGCAGGAGCTTGATTCGAAGTATATGATTGTACCTATCTCATTTGCCCGTGACATCTTTGATATGAAGGGGAAGGTAAATTCGATAGAATTAAAATTAAAGGCGGGTGCTGATGCGAAAGAGGTCCGCGAAGCGATTTCCGCGAAATTGGGCAGCCGCTTCATGGTGAAAACCCGCTATCAGCAACATGACTACCTTTATAAAACCATGCAGGGGGAAAAGTATGCCGTTTACCTGATCCTGATTCTTATCCTTGTCATTGCTTCGTTTAATATTGTGGGCTCACTGACCATGCTAATTATTGACAAAAAAGAGGATATTGCGATTCTGCAAAGCATGGGTGCTGGCAAAGTCCTGATTCGAAACATATTCCTCTTTGAAGGATGGTCAATCTCCCTCCTGGGTGCCTTGATCGGGACAGTGCTTGGAATTGCAATATGCCAGGCTCAAATCACCTATGGGTTTGTTAAGCTTCAGGGAGGAGGGTCATTTATTATTGATTCCTATCCAATGAAAATTATACCGTTTGATATTCTTCTGATATTCTGTTCCGTCATCTTGATTGGATTCCTGGCAGCCTGGTTGCCAGTCAAGTACATTTCGGGAAAATTCCTTTACGATGAGGTTCATTGAGGAAGAATGATCCGGGTAAATATTGCCAGGAAAGAGTAACTTATTCCTAATCTGGTTCCACAAATTGAAAACCAATACCCCGCACAGTCTCCAGAAAATCTCCTTCAATAAACTCAGAAAGTTTTTTCCGCAGATTTTTAATATGGACATCGATATAGTTGGAATTGTAATTTTCTTCAATGATGTCTCCCCAGATATGTTCAGAAATCTGAAGCCGGGTCACTACCCTGTTTTTATTCAGGATCAGAAAGCTCAGGATATCATACTCCTTACGGGTTAAGGTGATCAAATTCCCACCTGAGGAAACGAGCCGCTTGTCGAGATCGATTTCCAGTTTGTTGATATGTATTACATTAGCCCTGATTCCGTGCTTGCGTCTCATCACGGCCATGATGCGCGATTTTAATTCCAGCAACGAAAAAGGTTTAGGCAAATAATCATCGGCTCCGACATTAAGTCCCTTAATCCGATCCTCCAGAGCGCTTCTGGCTGATAAAATGATCACTGCAGTATTACTGTTGTTCTTGATCGATTCTTTTAACAAATCGATCCCGTCATAATCAGGCAATCCTAAATCAAGCAGCAGAAGATCGTAATCGTTAGAGAAGAGTTTATCGGATGCGACCATTCCTGTATGTGCCTCATCACATATAAATCCCTCTTTCTCAAGATAATTTCTCACCTCGGTGGCCAGGGGGATCTCATCCTCAACAATCAAAACATGTATCATTTAAAATACTTTAGAAATTTTATGGATCAAACCTACTTGAAAAAATTGAGACCACACAATAATTTCAATATCCTTATCGTAATTTTATAGTTGCAACAACAAAAGACTACTTTTGATCAAACAGAAAGTGAAATTTTGGCAATCATGCTTTTCTTTCATATAAGATTTACCCAAGTAATAGAATGATAATTAGATACCATTTATTATGATGAGACTTGAACTAAAACTGGCACTGATTGGTGCTCTTTCCAAAATAGTGATTTTCTTCATTTTATTTATCCTGATGCAGCAGGTGATCGATAGGCAGGCTTTACGTGTTACTGATCGCGATCTGATTAAGATGAAGGATAAAACCATGACCATCGTTGACAAGATAGGGATCAATTCGTTTCTTAATATTTCAAAAGACAGTGTTTATGCAAGTTACAACATGCTCAAGGATGAATATATCACCATAGATGTTGACACCCAAAAGGTCACCGGGCCGATCATTTTCTCGAATGAGGCGAGGGAAATTGAGGATGAAGATTTTGATTTCAGAATCCTCAACTATGGGTTCGAAATCAACAATCAGCACTATATGCTGGAGATCGGCAAAAATATACAGCTGATAAACTCGCTGAATAAGACGATGAAAAATATCTCCATTACGATAATCCTGATTGTTCTGATGATTACTATAATATTTGATGTGGGCATAAATAAATATCTTTTGAATCCACTTAATAAGATGATTATCCGGAAATTGAAAACAATTACCAATCCTGAAACCTTCGATTATTCGGAATTGCACAGTTCGACTTCAGATTTTGTATATCTCAATAATGCGCTGAATGAGTTAATGCATAAAGTGACAACTATTCTGAAGAACCAGCAGAAATTTACGGCGGATGTTTCCCATGAACTTTTTACGCCCATATCCATCATGCAAAGTAAACTTGAGAATCTGTTGACTTCAGGCAATTTAACCGAACAATTTGCCACAAATGTGATGGATCAGCAGAATCATTTGAACCGGTTACAGCAAATTATCAAAGCACTGCTTTTGATTGCCCGCATCGAAAATGATCAGTTTTCAAAGAATGAAACCATCATTGTCAGGGAGCTTGTCGATGAGATTATCCTTAACATTGAAGACCGCGCAGAGATGAAAAACATAACAATTCATAATCTGATCCATCCCAATGATAATCTGGCAAATATTAATAAATCACTGATATATATACTTTTATTCAACCTTGTCTCGAATGCCATAAAATATAACAGAGATGGCGGATGGATTAGGGTTGCCAGCTTTGAAACGGGAAACAAATATTGTATTGAAGTGATTGATAATGGGATTGGGATTGATCACGATCAGATCTCCAATATCTTTAACCGTTTTAAAAGAGCTGATCCTACTTCCGGCGAAGGGTATGGATTAGGATTATCTATTGTGAGCAGTATTGTGAATTTTCATAATGGCTCTATTGAGGTGCAATCGGTAAAAGGAGAGGGATCAACATTTAAAATTCAGTTCCCGTTAAAGAACGTTAATTTTATTACTGCGGGTTAATTCTTCACGATTCCTTCATTAGGGGAGATCTACCTTTGAATCATAAACATTAAAACAAATATTCGATTATGAAAAAGTTAATTCTCTTATTAAGTTTTGTTTTTGCTCTGGGTTTGATCTCCGTAAATGCGCAGGATGCTCCAAAGAAAGTGGCTAAGAAAACTCCTGCCAAGACTGAAAAAGTAGCAAAACCTGCTGCAAAACCAGCAAAGAAAGCTCCTAAAAAAGCAGTAAAACCAGCAAAGAAAGCTCCTAAAAAAGTAGCCGCTACAGCTCCTGCAAAATAAGCTACATCACTCTACTCTTACATTAAAAACCGCAGATTGATTTCTGCGGTTTTTTTCTTTATAAGAGACCTAATATGGGTGTAAGGATAATTCCTTTACCTCACTTCCGAACCCTCTTCCGTTTTGGTCGCGGGGGTTACGAAGATCAGTGAGCCATCTTTATTCTCAGCCATAAGGATCATTCCCTGCGACTCAATTCCCTTTAAGATTTTGGGAGCCAGATTCACAAGGATTGAAACTTGCTGTCCGATAATTTTTTCAGGATCGAAATATTCGGCAATGCCCGAAACAACTGTCCGCTTATCGATGCCGGTATCTATAGTAAGTTTAAGCAGTTTTTTGGTTTTGGCCACTTTTTCAGCAGCCAGGATAGTCCCAATCCGGATATCTAATTTCGAAAAGTCTTCGTATTCGATGTTACTCTTTGCCGGATTTACCTCAACCTGTTCAAGTTCATTTATTTTTTTGGTAGCAAGAAGTTTATCCACCTGTGCCTGAATTGCTTCGTCTTCTATCTTTTCGAAAAGAAGTTCCGGAGTATTGATCTTATGACCTGCCACGATAAGGTTTGTTCGTCCGAGATCGCTCCATTCCATTTTGTTCAGATTCATAAACCCCCGCAGCTTTTCGGTAGTGAAAGGGAGAAAAGGTTCAAAAACAATAGTCAAATTGGCTGTGATCTGAAGTGCCGTGTTTAAAATTGTTTTTACCCGTTCAGGATCAATCTTCACTACTTTCCAGGGTTCCATATCAGCGAGGTATTTATTCCCAAGACGGGCCATCTCCATCGCATTTTTAAGTGCTTCACGGAAGTGGAACGTTTCAATCGATTTGCCGACCTCGGTTTTAAAAGTACCTATTTGATCCAATGTTTGCAGGTCATAATCATTGAGTTCACCCGCTTCAGGAACTAACCCGCTAAAGTATTTGTCCGTCAGCACCAGCGTCCTGTTCACAAAATTACCGAAGATGGCCACCAACTCGCTGTTGTTCCGGGTTTGGAAATCCTTCCAGGTAAAGTCATTATCTTTGGTTTCAGGGGCATTGGCGGTAAGGGTATATTTGAGAACATCTTCCTTTCCGGGAAAATCCTCGAGATATTCATGTAACCATACCGCCCAGTTTCTTGAAGTTGAAATTTTATCCCCTTCGAGGTTGAGGAATTCATTTGCCGGAACATTTTCAGGTAAAATATAGGATCCCTCTGCTTTAAGGACTACCGGGAATATAATGCAATGAAAAACAATATTGTCTTTTCCAATAAAATGGACCATTTTGGTTTTCGGATCTTTCCACCATTTTGTCCAATCTGGTGTCAGTTCCTTTGTAGCTGATATATAGCCAATCGGGGCATCGAACCAGACGTAAAGCACTTTCCCTTCAGCTCCATCAATTGGCACCGGAATACCCCAATCGAGATCGCGTGTAACTGCACGCGGATTCAATCCGCCGTCAATCCACGATTTACATTGTCCGTAAACATTTGGTTTCCATTCTTTATGACCCTCCAAAATCCACTCGCGCAACCAGGGCTCATATTGATCAAGCGGCAGAAACCAATGTTTTGTCTGCTTCATTACCGGCATATTTCCGCTGAGCACCGATTTGGGATCAATAAGGTCAGTGGCATTGAGTGTACTTCCGCAACTTTCGCATTGATCGCCATATGCTTTTTCAAAATTACATTTCGGACATGTGCCTGTAATATACCGGTCGGCTAAAAACTGGTTGGCTTCTTCATCGTAAAACTGTTCGGAGGTTTGTTCGACAAATGCTCCCTTTTCGTAGAGTGTTTTGAAAATTTCAGAAGCAGTTTGGTGGTGAATTTTTGCACTTGTTCGCGAATATACATCAAAGGAGATCCCGAACTTTTGAAACGAATCCTTGATCATTCCATGGTATTTGTCAACCACATCCTGAGGTGTAATCCCCTCTTTTTTAGCTTTTAAGGTAATAGGAACCCCATGTTCGTCGGAGCCGCCGATAAAAGCAACCTCTTCACCTTTAAGGCGGAGATATCTCGCATAGATATCTGCAGGAACATACACTCCTGCCAGATGGCCTATGTGAACTGGACCATTAGCATAAGGTAAAGCCGAGGTAATCAGCGTTCGTTTAAAATTCTTCATCGAATGGAATCTTCTTTAAAATATTGTTTCGGAAATAGCGGTGCAAAGATAATATTATTCATTTTAAGCTTTCCCATTTCTGTAAGCCTGTGGTGTTTTTCCGAAATGCCGCTTAAATACGGAAGTAAAATACTGGGCACTTGAGAACCCGCATTGGTATGCAATTTCTGTCACAGAGAGAGCTGCATGGGTCCTAAGACTTTTTGCAGCTGCTCCCAACCGGATTTTATTGATGTATACCATTGGAGTACAGTTGCTTATTTCGACACAATATTGGGTAAACCGGGTTGTCCCCAACTTGCAATAGGAGGCCATATCGGGTAAAGTCCATGGCTCCTGAAAATGATCTTCCAACGATTTCAAAAAAAGTTTAACTGTCCTTCGGGATTCTACTAGTTCTTCATCCAATGAAATCTTTCCTTCCTGAAAATGTTCGAGCAATGCAATCAGCAACAAATTGATCAATATTCTGAGCTTCGATTCGTAATCTTTTTCTCCACCCTCTTTAATTACCTTCCCTATTCGGATGAAACAATCCTTCAGGTCGTGGGTGGCTTTCCAAACCGGTTGTTCATTCTGCCTGAAGTACAGGGTTAGTTTATTGAGGTCTTTGGAATTAAGAATCACCCAGTTAGGCCAGCTCCATTCCTGATGGGGATGACGCACTCCGACATCGAGTATCAGCCAATGCAGCTTGCTCAGTTCAACATTGGGGTTGCCTAATTTATGGCTGATCCATGGACGGGTGATTGTCAGATGATTCGGGTCAAGGTTATATTTTTCATCTCCCAAAAAGAAGGTAAGGTCGCCTGATTCAAGATAGCAGATTTCAATTCCTTCGTTGGTATGCCAATCAAGTCCCCAGTTCTGAATCTTCCTGATGTTCCAGTATCCGATACTTTTGATTCCGGACAATTCTGATTTTGAAAGCCTTTTACCGGGATAGGAATCGCGCGCAAGGGTTGTCAGTTCCATTTCGCCAGCATCGGCTGCCACTTTTACGGGACTGCAGGTGTCGGCCCGGAATGATAATTTGCCGTTCGGATCATAGAATTTTGCCCTTCTCTCCATTTTGAATATAAAATTTTACAGTGAAGGATTTTGAACACTTCGTTATTTAATCACTCTTATCTTTATCTCAAGGGAGATGTAACTGTGTAATGACAAATATAACTAAAAACAGAATGATTATGGATGGAAAAATCGGACTTGGAATCAATATGGAATTTGTACGACATCACGATATGTCGTTTGCTGATGGAGTGAAAAAGGCAGCAGAAATTGGATACGAATATATTGAGCCCATGGTGCACATGGGGCGTGAGCTGCTCAGTGAGGCAGGTTACTTCCATTCGGTCTCACTCTTCGATGACCCGTTGTATGTCAAAGAGATATGTGATAAAAATAAGGTAAAACTTTCGGGATTATCTTCCCATACGCCCCTCTGCAAACCTGAAATCAGCGTTGAATACCTTAAAATGGCCATTCGCTGGGCCGCTGAAGCAGGGGCACCGGTTGTCAATACCGATGAGGGGCCAAAACCATTCTGGACAACCAAAGAGCTTGACTATCAGCTCATGACCTATACTTTAACAGAAGCCGCTATGGTTGCCGGGCGCCGTGGAATAAAAATCGGGCTGGAGCCTCATCAGCAGTATAGCAAAACTCCGGAGGGGCTCGACAGTATTTACAACCTGGTATCCTCTCCGATGATCGGGATTAATTTTGATACAGGAAATAGTTATCTTGCAGGTGGTTCTGATGTCTATGAATGGCTCGAAGGGGTTAAAGGCAGATTAGTTCACCTTCATGCCAAGGATATTAGCCTGTTTCAAAGTAATGCCCAGCGCGGAAAAGTTTCCGGTACACCTGTCGGCTGTGCATGTGGTGATGGGGTAGTTGACTGGAAGCGGATCATCGACATTGTAAATTCAAGTGGGCGGGATATTGTTTTCAGTGTCGAATGTGGAACCATTGAACAGGCAATACGCAGTTTTGAACACCTTTCCGGACTTTTATAATTTATTCAGCTTATGAAAAGAAGCCTCCTTTCTGTTTTAATCGGTTTTATGGCCTTGCAGCTATTCGCTGTGACTCACCAGACTTCAGTATATTCAAAAGAAGACCTGATTAAAGTGCTGGTTCTTAGCGGAAAAAATAATCATGAATGGCAGAAAACTACTCCTTTGCTAATCAGGATATTCAGTGATTCAAAACGGTTTAATGTCTCCGTCACTGAAAGGCCTGATACGTTGAGCTATACTTCATTGAAAAAATATCAGTTGGTGATCAGCAACTGGAATACCTGGCCTGACAACCAAATCAGGATGAGCAGGCAATGGGAGGATGATTTTGAAAGATATGTTAGTGAAGGCGGGGGAGTGCTCACTTTCCATGCAGGAGCATCTTCGTTTTATGATTGGGAGGCATATCACCGGATAGGAATCGGAAGGTGGGGAAAGGAGACCAGGCATGGTCCGCGCACAAAAGGTCATGTTTACGGATTCGATCAAAATCATCCGGTTACCAGGGGGCTGGGGGATTTTTATGTCATGGATGAGATCTGGGAGAAAAGTGATATCTACCCCGGTTCAACCCCCATTGGTTCGGTATCGGCGAAAGATGAAAAGGATGGTCATTTGATCGATTTCCCGGCTGTGTTTGTCGGCCAAAACGGAAAGGGAAGATGTTTTTTTACGGCGCTTGGACATGATGAACGGGCACTTTTAAATTCAGGTTTGCAAACGCTTCTGCTCCGCGCAGGAGAGTGGTGTGCCGGAAAAGAGGTGACCATTGAGGTTCCTGATAATTTGATGATCCGGAAGGATAATTTGAAAGATCGGTTCACATGGCATCAAACCGATACCACATTAACCTTAAAAAATCATTCAGAGATGGTCTGGCAATTCAATTATAATGACCGGTTCGGGAAATCTTATTTTCATCCGCTAAATGTGGGTCGTTCCACCCTCTCCTGCGTTTCTCCTCCTGATCATCCCTGGCATCTTGGATTATGGTTTTCGTGGAAATTTATAAACGGGGTCAATTACTGGGAATACCTGAAGAATTTCAGTTCTTCGGAGACGGGGTTTAAATCGGAGGGAATCACAGTAATTGACAGGAAAAAGATTACGATAAACTCCGATTTTTCGTCGGTTATCCACCTGAATTTGCTTTATCATCCCATTGATGGAAAGACGGTGCTTGCGGAAGAAAGGAGCTTTCATATCTCCACACCTTTGGTCGACGGAAGTTATTATATTGATGAAGATCATCTGTTCAAGGCATTGGAGGACAGCGTGCTGCTGGATCGTACACCAATAAAGGGTGAGCCCGGCGGACAGTCATGGGGCGGCTATTCGGGATTATCAATCCGTTTTAACGAGGATTTTACCGCTCCTGAAATCATCTCTCCGGCAGATAGTGCCGGCCTTGGAAAGGGGACCTGGCTCTATATGGGGTTTAATGACCTTACCGGCAGAAGAGCCGGAATGTTGATCTTAAATCGTCCTGAGTACACCCCAAAATCCGCAAGGTGGTATGTGATTAATGATCCGCAGGTGCCATTTTATTATTTCAGTCCGGCAGTGCTGTTTGACCATAACATTCTCCTGAAGAAGGGTGAAACACTCCATCTGAAATACCGGATATGGATGTTGCCAAGGTCGGTAACCAAGAGAATATTACAGGAAAAACAGGATCAGTATTTAAATCAATAATATCAAAAGGATATGAAAAACAATGAGTTAAAAAGCAATGGTATTTCCCGGAGGGATTTTGTTCAGCGTTCAGTAAAGGGGGCGATTGGAGCTGCTATGCTACCAACAATCCTTGGCTCATGCTCAAACTGGAAAGGGGCAAATGACCGCCTGGTTGTCGGGCATATCGGAGTGGGTTCGCGCGGAACTGATGAACTGATGTCGTATTTCCTCCCGTTGAGGGAAGCGATGAATATAGCGGTATGCGATACTTTTAAGAGTCGCCGCGAAAATACGGCTAATAAGATTAACCAATTCTATAAGGAAAACAACTTCACTTCCACCAGGTGTGTTACTTACCTGGATATGGATGAAATGCTTCAGCGAAAAGATATTGATATCGTTCACATTACAACTCCCGATCACTGGCATTTGCTGGCGGCCATTAAAGCAGCAAGGGCCGGGAAACATATTATGCTCGCCAAACCACTTGGATTGAGTTATCCGCAAAATCTTATGCTGGCGAAAGAGTTGAAAGAGCACCAGGTAAAATTTCATTACGGAACGCAACAGCGCACCTGTGAACATATGAAACTGGGCTACGATCTCATTCGTGACGGGGCTATTGGTGAAGTCGGTCGGGTCGATGTCTGGGCCCCGGGCAAAAACGATGTTCCCGTTCCTGTTTGCAACGAAGTCCCTGTTCCTGCTGATTTTGACTTTGAACGTTGGAGCGGTCCTGCCCCTTTAAGACCATATTGCCCCGATCGTGTGACCAACAACAGTTCGTGGTTTAACAACGATTACAGCATCGGTTTTTTGGCGGGATGGGGAGCCCACCCATTGGATATTCTGGTCTGGATCTTAAAGGATAAGGTCAATGAGAATTACAGCTGCGAAGGGACTGGACAATACTGGCCTGCAGGTGGCTTGTACAATAATATTTTATCGTGGGATGTCAGTTGCAAATATGAGAACGGTGTTGAACTTCATTTTGCAAGCAGCGATGTTGCAGGGCAGAAGATGCTCGACCATCGTACCCTGAAGGAATCCAACGGAACCACTTTTTACGGAACAAAAGGGTGGATATCGCTTAGTCGGTCATCTGCCCAGTCGGATATTGCTGAGATTAACCAGAAGCTGAATAATTTCCCAAAGAATGATCAGGGTTGGATAAAAAGCGAGAATAATACCATGGGAAGGCGTTTTCTCTCAGTAGCAAAGGGTAAGGAGCCCGAATTGTGCCCGCTCGATGAAGCAATGATCTCAGATACAATCAGTCATATGGGGGATATCGCTATCCGTACCGGCCATAAAGTTACCTGGGACCAGAAATCAGGTGTCGTCATGGGTGACATGGAGGCAAACAGATTGTATATCCGGGAGATGAGGGCACCCTATCAGATGTGATTCATGCCGTCAGCCCAAAATAGTATTTCGCAGCGGATCATACTCTAGGTGCTGATACTGTTTTCTTTACTTGCTTTCAGGTACAAGGGGATCCCTTAATCTGTTAATATTGATTAAAGAATTCATTAATGGCTTGAATTTTGTAGGGGATTAACAACTTACAAGGTTGTATCGTTGTTAATAAACAAAGCACTTAAACGAAATTGGTAAAATGAAGAAATTAACATTCAGTATTTTGACAGCATTTATGTTGTTTTTAATTATCCCTGCGCAGGCTAATACAGTAAATGAGACCAATAAAAGTTCAATGCCATCATCAAAAACCGTTGAACTGACCGATCCTGCGGCTCAGCTCGCGAGACTGGAAGAGATCAAGGCAATGGATCTTTCAACCCTTAGCAGGTCCGAAAAGAAAGAACTTCGGAACGAAGTGCTTACGATTCAGAGTTCCCAACATGAACGTGGCGGAAGAGGTTACTACGGACATGGCGGAAGAGGCTATGGTCATCACCGGGGAATCTTTATCTCATTCGGAGGCTTATTGCTCATCGCATTATTGCTTATCGTATTGCTGTAATATTAGCAAAATATAAAAACTGTAAACCGGAACAGATTTATCCTCTGGTAAACACCGGTCTCCCTTTTTGAGAAAGGTAACTGTTGAAACAGTAACCATCGCTATCGAATGCCCGCAATTGTTCCTCCAGGTGAATTTCATTCTGAAGGATAAAACGGGTCATCATTCCGCGGGCTTTTTTGGCAAAAAAGGAGACCATCTGGTAGGTTCCGTTTTTACCCTCCTTAAACTCAGGAGTAATAATTTCAGCTTTCAGCTTCTTCTGGTCGATTGCTTTGAAATATTCTACAGAGGCCAGGTTAATCAGCAGGTTGGAGTTGCTCTTATTGAGATCTTCCCTGATCCTGGCCGTAATTTTCTTTTGCCAGTATTCATAGAGATTCCGGCTTTTGCCCACCACAAGACTGGTTCCCATTTCCAGCCGGTAGGGTCTGATCAGATCAAGCGGCCGGATGACTCCATAAAGTCCGGAAAGAATCCGGAGCTTCTCCTGTGCCAGGTTAATATCTGTTAAGTTTAGGGTGTCCGCGTCCAGGCCAGTGTAAACATCTCCCCGAAATGCAAAGATGGCTTGGCGGGCTGTTTCGTTTGTAAATTCTGGTCTCCACAAATAATACCTTTCCTGGTTTAACCGGGCTAGTTTTGGACTGATCTCCATCAGGTTCATGAGTTGATCAACACTCAGTTTCCGAAGTGGTTTGATCAAAACGGACGCCTCTTTTACAAATTCAGGCTGCGTGTAGGATTGAAAGGAAACCGGAGTATCAAAATCGAGTGTTTTGGAAGGTGATATGACAATCAGCATTGTTGAGTTTTTTTTATTCTTTTAACAGTCCCCAGCTGGTAAAGGTTTTTTGAATATTATCGGTTTGATCAGGTAATTAATTATAATTGCAATAAACCGCCCCCGTTTTCGTCATGGAGTTATAGGGATTCACAAAATAAAGGAAAAGGAGGGAAAAATGAGGATATGACGAATCAAAAAACAGAGTTGACTGAAATTATTCTAAATGAACAGGGTAATTTTCAGCGATACGTAAAGCATAAGATAGCGAATATTTCTGATATGGATGCCGAGGATATTGTGGCAGATGTCATATTCAACCTTTATAACAGAATAGATATCGATTTTCAGGTGGGAAATATTCTGGCTTATGCCTATCGTTCGGTCAGTAACAAAATTGTTGATTTTATCCGTCAGAGAAAAGTTTCGGTATCCTATGACAAGCCTGATAAATCTTCAGGACTTACTCTTTCGGAAATTATAGATGATCCGGATGCTGATATTGATAGAAAGATGCAAAATGAAGAATTTACGGCAAAGCTTTATTCGGCGCTGTTAACTTTGGATCCCTTGCAACGCGTCGTATGGGTAGCTACAGAGTTGGAAGATTATTCATTTAAAGAGCTCTCCGTGAAGTGGGGAGAGCCGATCGGAACCTTGCTCTCCCGAAAAAGCAGGGCATCCAAAATATTAAAAATGAAATTAAAAAATTTAAAATAAAAATTTAGTTATGAAAATTTACAGAGATGATATTAAACACAGAGGGTGGAGATTCATTCTGCATGTGTTAGCCGGTTTAGTTATGGCGGTCGCTTTTGGGATATTGTTCGGGTATTTTATTATGCTTCTTTGGAACAATCTGTTACCTGATCTTTTTGGGTGGAAGCAAATTACCTTCCTGCAGGGGATCGGGCTGGTCATTTTGTGCCGTCTGCTCTTCGGATCACATGGATGCCATAGAAGGGGGCATCATGGCCCGGGGAGATTCGGTAGAGGTAGAACTGGGCATCATCCATTCTGGTGCGACAGAAAAGGTGGGCGTATGGAATGGTGGGAAAATGAAGGAAAGGAATCCTTGAGGCAATATCTGAAGAAAAAGGGGGAGTCAGTTGATGATTCCACGCTGTGATGGTGAATTTGGATCAGGTAACCCGATGTTTAAAAGGTTTGCTGGCTAAAAAGAAAGTTTGATGGGAAAATAAATTAACCACAAGGGGCACAAAGTATGGCAGAAGTCTACAAAGAATTGAATTATTGCATTTTAAAATTTTGCGCATTCACCATTACTTGTGTTCCCTTTGGTTAATTCATAAATAATTGGAAAACCGGAAATCGGTTAGTAACCCCATTTCTTCATCACTTCAAAATCCTTCCGGACGCTTTGAATTGGTGTGAGATTCTGATAGGACTCCTGTTCGATGATAAAACAGCTGGTACCACCCTTTTTTCGTCCAAGATCTATGACTTCTTTGGTTGGGATGATCCCTGTACCCAGAATAGTACTTTCATATTTTTCGGGGGTGTTGACCGCAATTTCATCCTTTACATGCATGAGCTCAAATCTTCCGGGATACTGACCCAAAATGTCTAGGGCTTTGGCTCCTGCTATATACATGTTCCCGATATCCAGCTGCATCACAACGAGTTTGGGATCCATTTTTTGCATCATGATATCAAAAACCTTGATATTATTGAGCTTCTGGCTGAATTCAAACGAGTGATTATGGTAGCTGAATTTCATAGCAGATTTATGACAAAGTTCACCACATAAATTGAAAACATCCATGTACCGGATCATATCATCATAGCTTTGGCGCATACTTTCCTCCATCGATGGACTGACGACATATTTCTGTCCCAGGCGGGCAGCATCTTCAATGGTATATTTCCAGGAGTCGGAAAACATTTTCTTGCCGGCGTCCCAATGATCCTTGCCCATTGCAGTGTGCCCCGATGGCATCTTCAGTCCCAGGTCATCCAGAATTTTTTTGAACTCAACTGCAGTGTAACCATAGAATTTCCGGTTTACGTAATTGGCATGTTCGACATTTTTATAACCCATCTTTGCCAGCTGGGTCAGCGTCCCAACCGGGTCCTTTCTCATGTCATCCCGAACGGAGTAAAGTTGAACTCCGATGATTTCGGAAGGTTTGGAAGCTGCCAGCACTGTTTTGGATAACAAAGAGGTACCGGCAAGTAGAATGGCACTGTTTTTCAGAAAAGTCCGACGTGAAGTTGTCATAGTAAAAAGATTAAGGTTTTCAATATTTGTTTTGTCGGGCATAAATAAATTGGGATCAGATGTTTTGCCACGGCAGATATTAAATGCGAATTCCTGGTCCTGAGGATCAAAATTACGAATTATTTATGTTAAAAACCAACCAATTTTTATCTTTGTATCTGAACTTTCTGTCAGATCATCGGGAATAGAGAAATTAAAATATCAACTATGAATTCAAGAGAAAGAGTTTTAAGGGCATTCAAACGGATGGATGGTCTTCCGGACAGGATTCCGGTTCAGTTTGACCTTTGCCGGAGCTTAGCTGATCATTTTGGCAAGATGCTCAATATTCCGGTTCATTACACTGAAAATCTTTACGAAGATGTGACTTATCGCATAAGTGCCAATGAATTGCGGGTGGCGATGGGTAGCGATGTGGTAATTACCGGAGCATCTGTTTCAGATAATTACAGGATTCAGAAAGAGGCGGACGGTACCTGGCTGAATGAATACGGGATGCGGATGCGCCAGGGAGATATCTATGTGGAAGTGGTTGATTATCCCCTGGCTTTGGCAGAAACCAAATCCGATCTGAAGAATTACAGGTTTCCCGATCCGGATGCCCCGGGACGTTTCCGGGATGCGGAAAATCTGGTAAACACGTACAAAAACGATTACCTGATCATCGGTGATATTGAAGTTACTATTTTTTCACTGGCGCATCAGCTGGTTGGAATGGAAAAACTGCTCGTGGATATGATGATGGAGACTGAATATGTGGTTCCCCTTTTCGAAGCATGTGCCGACTTTCAGACCAAAATCGGGTTGAAGCTGATTGAAAAAGGGGTGGATGCCCTTTGGTTTGGCGACGATTTCGGAACTCAGGTCAGTTTGCTTTTACCGCCTGAGACTTTCCGCGAACAGTTAAAACCAGTTTACAAAAAAATGGTTGACCAATTTAAAGCCGCGAAACCCGATATTATCCCGATTCTTCATTGCGATGGGGCTGTTGCAGATTTGCTAGACGATATCCGGGATATTGGTTTTGAAGTGTTTAACCCGGTTCAACCCGGTGTTCCGGGCCATTTGCCTCACGACATGAAAACTAATTTCGGGGAGAAGTTTGCATTCTGGGGCGCAATTGATCAGCAGGATTTGCTTCCAAACGGAACGGATGATCAACTTGAACAGGATATTACGGAAAAGATCAGCATTCTGGGGAAGGGTGGCGGCTATATGATTGCTCCGGCACATATCATTCAAAACGATGTCACCCCGGAACGGGTACTGTTCTTTATTGATTTATGCAAAAAACATGGTTAGGTCAGACTCGCCTCATTGGCTCTGCACGCAAGAATTAATCCTGTTGGCGGAAGTTTAATCTGCATTCCCCGGACTCCGGCACTGATATAAATGTATTCGTGGTCCAATGCAGCCGTGTCGATGTAGACCGGGAAGTTTTTTTTCATCCCCAACGGGGAGCAGCCGCCTCTGATATAACCGGTTAGCGGTTCAAGGTCTTTCATTTTGAGCATGGCTACCTTTTTGTTGGAGCTGACTAATGCTGCTTTTTTGAGGTCAATCTCCTTACCTCCGGGAATCACGCAAACGAAATATCCTGTTTTATCCCCTTCCAGTACCAGGGTTTTGTAAACCTTTGAAATTGGAATTCCGGCAGTTTCGGCGAGGTGTATTGCACTTAAATTTGCCTCATCTACTATGTATTCAATTAATTCATAGTTAATTTTCAACCGGTCGAGTATCCGGGCTGCATTCGTCTTCTTCATTGCTTATAGAAATTGTCCTGATCTGTTTTAACGTGATCTTCAAAAACAAACAAAGATATAAATTTGGCAGTTCACCTACTTTTCTGGATCATTTACCGATAATATTTTTGCCATTGCCTCATCTCTCACTAATCTTGATCTTAAAATTCAGAAACATTTAACATTTAGGAAACGTTTTTAGTGTAAATTGTTTCCTTTCTTTGCATCCGAATTAGTTGGATTAGAAAATACAAAGATGAATGATGAATTAGACAATCGGGATGAAAGATTGGATCTGATGATTGAGCAGATTAAGGAGCTATTTTTTGAATTTGGGATTAAAAACCTCAATATGGATGACATCAGCCACAAACTGGGTATTTCGAAAAAAACCCTCTACAGATTCGTAAAGAGCAAAGAAGATTTGCTTACCAGGATGTTTGAGTATGATCAAAAAAAATGGATTGAGTCGATGAGCCTCCTGGGGTCGCAGCAGGATAATGCCATCGATAAGCTTTTTAAAGTTAGTCTGATGGTTTATGAGGAGATGAAACGGTTTAATCCAATGATTCTTTTCGAGTTACGAAAATATTATGAACCACTTTATAACGAGTTTAATAATCAAAGAATGGCTATCATTTCACAATCAATGGCTTTAAATCTAAAGCGGGGAATTGTTGAGGAGCTCTATCGCCAGGATCTTAATAATGAGGCTATTGTAGCTATTTATATGAGTTATCTTGTTGAGATTCATAACAATGCTGAAGTTTGTAAAATGGCCAATGTCACATTTGATGAACTATTCCGGGTAATGTTTGAAAACCATATCAGGGCAATCTCCACCCCACAGGGCGTTGACTACTTTGAACAAAAGAAGAAAGAAATTATTGAGTCATTAAAAAATTCTAATTAATAAATAAAAGTAAGATGTTATTGAAGAAAATTCACCTTATCCTGCTGATCTTTATCACTCTGGGAAGTGCAAAGATCATTAGTGCGCAGGATACCTTACGACTTTCGTTAACCGATGCGCTTAAAATCGCCCAGGCAAACAATTTGAATATCAGGAATTCACAACTTGACCTGAAATCAGCGCAGAAGAAAATATGGGAGACTCTGGCAATCGGGTTGCCTCATGTTGATGGAACTGCAAAGTACCAGTTTATTCCAAATCCTGCTACTTTGCCTGCTTCAGCCTTTGACCCATCCGCTCCTCAGGGTCAGATGCTTGATTTGGTTTTAAAACAGAATATAGTTTATGACTTGTCAGTATCACAGCTTATTTTTAATGGCTCGTATCTGATTGGAATAAAAGCCTCCAAGGTTTATTATAACCTTTCGGAACAGTCACTTGAAAAGGCGGTACTCGAAGTTAATGAGTCTGTGACTAATACGTATTTTATGATACTGGTCGGCGAGGAGAGCCGTAAGGTTCTAAAAATCAATCTTGAAAATGTTAACAAGACTCTTGACGACATTAGGGAGATGTATAAACAGGGTTTTGTCGAAAAAACGGATGCAGACCAGCTTGAGCTGACAGCCAATACGATCACAAACGCCATTGCCCAAATCGACAACAACCTCGAAATGGGGAGACGATTGTTTAAGATTTATTTAGGACTGGCCGAAAAGACCAATATCAGGCTTACTGATCAGTTAGGAATGGAAGAGAATCAGGTGGTCAAACTCACTACTTTAACCAATAAACCATTTATTCTGGAAAAGAACGTCGATTTCAAAATTCTGACAACCAGTGAATTACTTGCAAGGTATGATTATAGAAGGGAAATGACCAATTCATTACCAGCTATTGCAGCTTTTTATGATCATCAGGAGAAATGGAAGGCTCCGACATTCGATTTCGCTCCAAAAAACGTATTTGGGATCAACCTTAGCCTCCCGATCTTCAGCAGTGGTCAGCGAAGCGCAGCAGTAGCCCAAAAGAGAATGGCATTTGAAAAGGCCACAAACAATAAGCTCTATATTGGGAATACCTTGCTCATGCAGGCAACACAATGCCAGAATGATTTGCGTACCAAGCTTGAAAATTTCAGGATTCAGAAAAAAAGCAAAGAGTTGTCGGATAATATTTACCAGCGGACACTCGAGAAATACAAACAGGGAATTTCATCCAGTATGGAATTGATGACAATCCAGAATCAATACCTGAATAATCTGACAAACTATTATCAGGGAATTTATGATGTGGTTGGAGCAAGAACCAAACTGGAAAAAATATTTAATAACGATCAGAAAAATTCAAAATAACCCATTAATATGAAAAATAGTATTTATGCTTTGGCTTTCGCAGCCATCCTTTTTTCCTGCAATCAAACCGTGGACCAGAAAGGGAAACTGGAAAAATTGAAAGTACAACGTGAGGAATTAAATACCCGGATCGCTCAATTGGAGGCGGAGATTAATCCCAACGGTAATCCGGCTGAAACAAAAACAGTGGCGGTGAAGGTTGAGGCGGTTAATGGCTGTGTATTTGATCATTATGTTGAAGTTCAGGGTGTTGTTGACGGTGATCAGAATGTCGCCGTAAGTCCTCAGATCAGTGGAATCGTCACTGCAGTTTATGTCACCGAAGGGACTAACGTTAAAAAGGGACAGCTCCTTGCCGAACTGGATGCAGCAGTGCTGAAACAGTCGCTTGATGAAGTCAAAACCCAGTATGACCTGGTCAGTAACCTGTATACTAAGCAAAAAGCGTTATGGGACAAGAACATAGGCAGTGAAGTACAATTCCTCCAGGCAAAAACCAACAAGGAAGCTCTGGAGAATAAAATCAAGACCCTGCAAGGTCAGATCGATATGGCCCGGATAGTTTCCCCGATCGGCGGAACTGTTGAAAGTGTACCGTTAAAGGTTGGACAGATGGCTGCTCCTGGAACACCATCTTCCGCCATCAGAGTTATCAATATGAGTCTGGCAAAAATTAAGGCCGATGTATCCGAGAATTTTGCATCAAGAATTCAGAACGGAAATAAGGTGATCGTAAGATTCCCTGATCTCGGAAAAGAGTTGGAAACTACCCTGAATTTCGCAAGTAACTTTATCGATCCGACAAACAGAACTTTCCAGGTCGAATGTAAAGTACAATCGCGTGAGATTCAGCTTCGTGCGAATATGATTGCCTATGTGAAAATTAAGGATTATACCAACGAAAAAGCCTTTTGTATCCCGGTGAATTATATCCAGAGTAATAAAGACGGAAAATATGTTTATGTCGCACTCCAGATAAAAAATCAATGGGTTGCTTCGCGCCGTATCGTCAAAGAGGGAATGGACTACAATGGAGTAGTTGAAGTTTTGGAAGGGCTCTCAATCGGAGACAGAGTGATTTCATCCGGTTATCAAAGTCTCAATGAAGGAGCACTGATCACCTTTTAATATCCAATAAATTTGTGTTATGTCAGAAGGTAAATTAAAAATTAAAGAATTTCTCCCTACGAGTTGGGCGATCAATAACAAGACAAGTATTTATGTCCTTGCTATACTGATATCCATTCTGGGGCTTATGAACTACTATTTCATCCCGAAAGAGCAGTTCCCGCAGGTGGTTATCCCTTATATTATCGTTAATACCCCCTATCCCGGTACTTCTCCGGAAGATATCGAGAATCTGGTCACCCGTCCGATCGAAAAACAGCTCAAATCGATCGCGGATGTTAAGAAGATGACCAGTAATTCGGTTCCCGATTACTCCTCTATCGTGGTGGAATTTGACCCGAATATATCGATTGAGTCGGCCAAGCAGCGGGTTCGGGATGCCGTGGACAAATCAAAAACTGACCTCCCGAGCAATCTCCCTGATCAGCCGCAGATCCTTGATGTCGACCTTTCCGAATTTCCGGTTATGTACATCAATATCTCCGGTAATTACAGTCTGGATAAGCTGAAAAAATACGCCGACATTGCTCAGGACAAGATTGAAGGTGTGAAAGAGATCACGCGCGTAGACATTGTCGGAGCACTGGAACGGGAAATTCAGATCAATGCCGACATCTTTAAAATGCAGGCGGCCAGGGTGACATTCAGCGATATCGAGCGGGCTGTAGCCAACGAAAACCTGACCATCTCCGGCGGGAACCTGAATATCAACGGAACAAAGAATACTGTCAGGCTCAAAGGGCAGTTTATGAAAGTTGAAACCCTAAAAGATATCGTTGTTCACTCGTCAAGCGGTGCCTACATAAAACTCAGTGACATTGCAGAGATCAAAGATGATTTCAAGGAACAGGAGAGCTTTGCACATCTTGACGGGAAGAATGTAATCACATTAAATGTGATCAAGAAAAGCGGGGCTAACCTCCTGGATGCATCCGATCACATTAAAGATATTGTTGATAATGAGCTTAAAGGAAAAGATTTTCCCTCCGATCTTACGTTGACAATTACCGGTGACCAAAGTCGTTTTACGCGTAACACTCTGGAAGAGCTGAACAATACCATCATCATCGGATTTATCCTGGTTACGATTGTACTGATGTTTTTCATGGGTTTTACCAACTCCTTCTTTGTCGGTTTATCCGTTCCCCTATCGATGGCTGTGGCCTATCTGGTTCTTCCGGGTATTGGTTTCACGATGAATATGATAGTGATGTTTGGTTTCATCTTTGCCCTCGGAATTGTGGTGGATGATGCCATAGTGGTGATTGAAAATACCCACCGGCTTCACCGAAAGAATCCTGATATAGAAATTGCCGCAAAGATGGCTGCAGGTGAGGTATTTATGCCCATTTTGTCCGGAACTTTAACCACTCTGGCTCCCTTCTTTCCGCTGGCATTCTGGCCAGGCATAGTCGGTCAGTTTATGCATTATCTACCTGTAACACTTATTATTACACTGTTTGCATCGCTTTTTGTTGCCTATATTTTCAATCCGGTGTTTGCAGTATCGTTTATGCAGCATGAATATGATGATGAAACTGACGGTAAGAGTGAATGGAAGAAAATCCGAAAATTTCTGATTGTTGTTTTTGGGATCTCCCTGCTTTTTTATGCCACAAAGATGTATGGGCTTGCCAATTTTCTGATGCTGGTAATCCTGCTTGTTGTTGCTTATCATTACGCAATCAGGTTCTGGATCAAAGGATTCCAGGAAAAATTATGGCCTTCACTAATGGATTTTTATGAAAAGAGCCTTCGTTATACCCTTCGCGGTAAACGAGCAATCTGGATGCTGGTTTCGATGATTTTGCTGTTCTTTTTTACCATATTCCTTACCGGTATTGTGAAACCAACGGTATTGTTTTTCCCGAACAGTGATCCGAATAATGTCTATGTTTATATCAAGATGCCCGGGGGGACCGATCAGCAGGTGACCGACAGTGTTACCCGGATGGCAGAGAAGGCAGTTTATAATATACTTGGAAAGAATAATCCGGATGTCGAATCGATCATCTCGAATGTTACAATAGGTGTTGAGGAAGAGGGATTCACCACTGCCGGAAAACCTTTCAACAAGGGGAAGATCTCGGTTAACTTTATCGAGAATAAGCTTAGGTCTACCGGGAAAACTACCACCCAATATATGGAGATGATGCGAAAGGAGATCAAAGATATTCCCGGAGCAGTGATTACTGTTGAAAAAAACAGAAATGGTCCTCCTACAGGTAAACCTATCAATATTGAGGTAACAAGCGAAAACCTTGAAAGCCTGGTTGCCGATGCCTATTCGTTCAGGGATTACCTCGCCTCCTTGCATATACCAGGAGTTGAGGAATTAAAAACGGACTTCGAGATGAATTCTCCTGAGATTATCATTGATATTGACCGCGACCGTGCAATGCGTGAAGGACTTACCACAGGGCAAATTGGTCTGGAGATCCGTACAGCACTTTTTGGGAAAGAGGTTTCCAAATTTAAGCAGGACGAGGATGAATATCCGATCACGCTCCGCTACCGGAAAGTAACCCGCGACAATATCAATTCATTGGTCAATCTGATGATTACTTACCGTGATATGAACAGCGGACAGCTCAGGAGCATCCCGTTGTCGACAGTAGCCAGAATAAATTATTCAACTTCGTATGCCGGAATCAAAAGGCTCAATCAAAAGCGGGTAATAACAGTCTATTCCAATGTAATTTCGGGATATTCTGCCAATGATATCGTGCCAAAAATTGAGAAATTAGCTGCTAAATTTAATAAGCATGAGGGGACCTCGTTTAAGCTGACCGGAGAAAAGGAGGATCAGAATGAAACTTCCGCCTTCCTGATGAAGGCCATGATTATTGCGCTGGGTATTATATTCTTCATCCTGATTACCCAATTCGGATCGGTGAGCAAGACTATCATCATTTTAAGTGAGGTTATATTCAGTATTATAGGAGTTCTGCTCGGAGTCATGATGTTCCATATGGATCTAGTGATTATGATGACCGGACTCGGAGTCGTAGCTTTGGGGGGAATCGTCGTCCGAAACGGAATATTGATTGTAGAGTTCTGTGACGTGATGAAAAAGAGGGGTATAAAAACCCGTGAAGCGATTGTTATGGCCGGGAAAACCCGTATAACCCCGGTAGTTCTGACCGCAGCGGCAACCATGCTCGGACTTATTCCATTGGCAGTCGGGATGAACATCAATTTTGTGACGTTATTTACCGAGTTAAACCCGCATATCTACTTTGGAGGTGACAATGTTGCCTTCTGGGGACCATTGGCATGGACGATTATCTTCGGTCTGAGTTTTGCAACTTTCCTTACCCTGATTTTTGTTCCGGCATTGTATTATCTCGACTATGTGATTAAGCTGAAAATGAAAAGAAGAAAGAATCTGAGAAGGATCAAATCGCTTGGTTAGTTTAATTTGCAAAAGAGATTAAAATTACACGAATCCATGAAATAATTTTAAGATCACTTATTTTAAAATGCTAAATTGCAAAGTTATAATCAACTTAGATTTTAATGTCTTTAAATAATTTCAAAAGATGAAAATTTTTTTAGCCCTTGTTGTGATCGCTATCGCTGCGTTGGTGATCCTATATGTTGGTATGCCGGTTTTTGCATTTGGTTTCCTTGGATTGCCTCTTGCATTGGCGGTTCTGACAGCAATCTGGATTGTGTTGAATATGAAGGTGGTCCCACAATATAACGCTGGTGTTCAAACCTTTCAACTGAAACCGAAGGAAAAAGCTCCGATCTATATTTTGGTTGCGATATTTCTCTATTGCACCGTTGTCCCAATGGTTACTTCATTGCCGATTCTGCACACTTCGGAATACCGTGATTTGATCGGCAAAGTTGAGATCGGGGAGAATTTATCGACCCATATGGCTCCGATATCCATGGAGCGGGTGCGTGTAGTGGATCAGTCTCTTGCCAATATTCTGGGAGATAAGGTCCTCGGAGCGCAGCCGGCCCTCGGAAGCCAGGTGCGGCTCGGCACATTCAACATTCAAAAGGTGAGAAACAATCTTTACTGGGTGGCACCTTTGCTCCATTCCGGATTTTTTATGTGGAATCAAAATGAAGAGGGGACCAATGGTTATGTGATGGTTAATGCCTCAAACGAACGGGATGTCAAACTGGTGCAGGAGGTCAACGGGAAGAAAGTGCGGATCAAATATCAGCCGGAGGCTTATTTTAATGACTTCCTGGAGCGCCATCTTTACCTGAGTGGATTTTATAAGGTCGGTCTGACCGATTACAGTTTTGAGATTGATGATGATGGTGTTCCTTACTGGGTTGTCACAAAATACAAGAAAACCATCGGATTTTCCGGGGAGAATGCCACCGGTGTCGTTCTGGTGAATACCGAAACCGGAAAATGTGACGAATACGGAATAGCAAATACCCCGGTTTGGGTCGATCGTATCCAGCCAGATAACTTTATCGAGAACCAGCTTAATGACTGGGGGAATTTTGTCAAGGGATACTTTAACTTCTCGAACGAGAGCAAATTGCAAATCACCCAGGGGGTGACTTTGGTCTACGGTGAAGACAATAATTCCTATTGGTATACCGGACTCACTTCGGTCGGAGCCGATGAAGCTACGGTGGGATTTGTGCTGGTTAATACGCGGAATAAAAAGGCGGTCTGGTACCGGCAGAGTGGTGCAACCGAGGCAGCAGCTCAAAAGTCTGCACGAGGGAAAGTGCAGGAAAAGAGGTTTTCCGCTTCCCAGCCGGTTCCATATAATATTAACAATATCCCCACTTATGTGATGACCTTAAAAGATGACGGTGGGTTGGTGAAGATGTTTGCCATGGTCGCCATTGAAGACTATACCATTGTCGGGGTGGGCAATACGCTGACCGAAACTTTGATGGCCTATAAAAATGCGTTTAACATGGCAGGGAATAAGATCAATCCTAAAAGCACTACCAAGAAACAGATCCTTAACTCAATAGTCCTTCGAATTAATTCAGATATTAAGAACGGGAATAGTTTTTACTATTTCACAGTTGACGGGAAGCCGAATATCTTTATCGGCTCGTCCCAGATTTCGAATGAGCTTCCGGTTACCCTGGCTGGGGATAGTATCGCAATCTCCTATGACGACGATACCCAGGGGTTGATCGATATTTCGAGTTTTAAAAACAGGAGTTTTGGGAAACGGTAATTAATAATCTTAAAAATGTGCCGTGGGCACATGATATGGGTAGAAGATCAAAAATAGCCTGGAATATTTCGTCCCGGACGGAATCTTTCATTTTCACTTTTTTCTACCCATTTTTATCCCTGACGGGATTGAAAATCTAATTTTAAACAGTCTCGAAGCAGGATAAGAATTATCGTTTACCTTCCCGTATTTATCAGCTCCTTAGTCGATAACAACCCGCATGCCGCATAGATATCCTGTCCCCGGGACGCACGGATTGTGGTGGTGATATCTTTGGCGATAAGCTGGTCCCTGAAACTGTTAATCGTCTCTTCATCGGGGCTTTCAAGAGGTGTTCCCGGGACGGGATGAAAACGGATCAGGTTAATGCGGCACCTGATTCCGGCCAGAAGTTTGGTTAATTCCCTAACATGATATGGTGTGTCATTCAATCCTTTAAAGAGAATATACTCAAATGAGACACGCCTCTGCCGGCCAAAATCCCAGCCCTTGATTTCATTAACTACCTCAGCAATCGGATAGGCAATCTGAACAGGCATCAGTTTGCGCCTTTCCTCGTCAAAGGGGGTATGCAGGCTGATAGCCAGGTGAGCTTCACTTTCGTTGAGGAACCGGATCATAGCCGGGATAATCCCGATCGATGAGACCGTAATGCGCCGCGGAGACATTGCAAATCCCCATTCGGAGGTCAGGATATCAAGACTTTTAAGCACGGCATCCAGATTATCAAACGGTTCACCCATCCCCATATAAACGATGTTTGAAACATCTCCGAACTCCTTGATGCTCTTGATCTGGTTTACAATTTCCCCGGCAGTGAGCTGACCCTGAAAACCCTGTTTTCCCGTCATGCAGAAAAGACAACCCATTTTGCAGCCAACCTGGGTAGATACACAAACGGTCTTCCGCTCATCATCGGGAATCATTGCCGTTTCGATAAACTTATTGTGCGAAGTCGGAAAGAGGTACTTTTTGGTTCCGTCAAGGCTGACCTGCACTTTTGATGGTGCAGAGAGGCCAAATTCATAGTTTTCATTCAGCAGATCACGCGCCTTTTTGGAGAGGTTGCTCATCTCATCTATCGAACTGATCTCCTTTTTATAGAGCCAGTCAGCCAGCTGTTTGCCGGTGAATTTAGGTAGCCCAAGTGCCAGGCTGATCTCCTGCAGTTCGTTTAAATCTTTGCCAAAAAGCTGATCCTTCATCCCAATCAAATTTAAAATTGAAAATCACCCGTAGTTGATTGCTGACCAGTTAGAAATAGATTTCGGCAAAAATATGATCATACGGTATTCCTTTGGATATCAAAAGATCACGAACATCAACAACCATCAGTGATTTGCCGCAAAGGTAGTATTTATAATCTTTGGGAAAGTTATTTGTTTTTAAAAGATAGTCAGTTACCCTTCCAGCAAACACATGGTCAGCTGTTTCGCGTGAGCAGCAACGGATATAATTAGTTCCCAAGGCCCACCCCAGTTCCTCTTCAAAATAGAACTGGTTGAGGTAACTTACCCCGTGAATCAGTACTTTACGATCTGACATCCCAGACTGAAACATGCTGTAAAAAGGGGAGATTCCTGTGCCGGTTGCTATCCAGTATGCCGGGTTGTGATCCCCGTGGAAGCTTCCATAAGGTGCTGAAACCAGGAGTGAGTCGCCCGGAACAAATCTTGCCAATCGTGGTGTCAGATACCCCTCCTCCTTGATATTGAAAAGAACACTCATTTTGTCACCTGAATTTCCGCTGCAAACACTGTAAATCCGCGGTGGCTGTAAGCGGTCGATGGCTATTTTCACCACCTGTCCGGGGATGAAATGAAGCTGTGACCTCCAGGAGATCAGGAACACTCCGGGTGATAATTCGTTATTTTCTAGCACTTTTACTGTAAACAGGGGGATCTCGGTACGGGAATATTCTGCAGCTTTTGCCATGTCATTTAGTTATTTTAGGTTTAGGAATTTCAGAAGGCTTTCAAAAACAAAACAGGTGCGAGTTAGTTGAATTTTAATGCAAGATAAGTAAAACAAAATTATTTCGGAAGGGTTACGTTATCAATATTTCTTTTCAGAATTTGAAATAAAGACTAATTAGTCTGATAAAGAAATAAATGATTAATTTTGCAGTCCAAAATTTAGTGAGATGATGAGTTTGATGAGGCCCGACCTGCAAATGGACGAGAGCTTTTATAAAGTTGAAGAGATCAGAATGTTGACCGGGAATGCTTTTTCAGTGAGATTGCCGAAAGCACGGTTTGCCTTTAAAGCAGGTCAGCACATATCGCTGGGTATTGTCGGCGGAAATCAAAGCCGGGAGTATTCGATTTACAGTGGTGAAAATGACGAGCACCTTGAGGTTCTCGTAAAGGAGGTTGAAAATGGTTATTTTACCCCGCAGCTGAGAAAGTTAAAAGCAGGGAGGATGGTTGAGGTGCACGGTCCATTTGGGAAATTCGGGATGGAACCTGAGGCTGCAAAGACCGGAAAGTTTGTATTTATCGCAAGCGGTACAGGTATTGCACCTTTCCGGAGCATCGTTCGCACATATCCTGGAATTGATTATCAGCTTATCCATGGAGTGAGGTATGCCGAGGAGGCTTATGACAGCCAGGAATATGACAGCAACCGTTATGTGCTGTGCACCAGTCGTGAGAATAAAGCAGCCTATTATGGAAGGCTAACCGGCTATCTGAAAACATGTACCTTTGCCCCTGAAACACATTTTGATCTTTGCGGTAACAGCAATATGATTTTTGATGCGCTGGAGATCCTCCGCGAAAAGGGGTTCGATCGTGATCAGATCCATTGCGAGGTCTATTTTTAGCCAGCGGTTAGTTGCTAATAGCCAGCTGCACATTTTAAATGAATATTAATTAAGGGAATGAAGTACCACTTGATCACATTGGGGTGTCAGATGAACATCGCAGACAGCGAACGGGTAAGTTCCGTTCTGGAAGGGATGGGCTATGAAAAGACCGACAATGAGGAGGATGCCAGTCTTTTGGGTATATTGGCCTGTTCGGTTCGTCAGAAACCAATCGATAAGGTGTATAACAAAATTGCCCAGTGGAATAAGTGGAAGAATAAACGTAACCTGATCACCTTTGTGTCAGGGTGCCTTTTGCCTGCGGATAAGGAGAAATTCCTTAAAACATTTGACCTGATCTTCCCGATGAGCGAACTGGCTCAATTCCCGGATATGATCAGGGAATATGGTGTGGTTAATCCTGCCGGTCTTAAAACTCCTGCTGTATTAATGCCTAAAAATGAGCATATTACGGCAATGTGGCACATCAAACCAAAGTATCAGTCGACCTACGAGGCATTTGTTCCTATACAAAACGGATGCGATAAGTTCTGTACTTTCTGTGCAGTACCCTATACCAGAGGTCGCGAAGTTTCGCGTCCTTCTGATGAGATTCTCGAAGAAGTTCGGAATCTGGTCAACCAGGGGTACAAATCAATCACCCTGTTAGGACAGAATGTGAATTCTTACGGTCTGGACAAAAAAGGGGAGGAGATTACCTTTGCCGGGTTGCTCAGCTCGATTGGAGAATTCGGAAAAACTTCGGAACATGAGTTCTGGGTCTATTTCACTTCGCCGCATCCTCAGGATATGAATCGCGAAGTGATTGAGGTAATTGCATCTTATGATTGCCTGGCCAAACAGATCCACCTTCCCATGCAGAGCGGGGATGAAAAGGTGCTGATTAAGATGAATCGTCGCCATTCGATGGATAGGTACCGACATATTGTTGCAGATATCAGGGAGTTGATTCCACAGGCTACACTGTTTACCGATATCATCGTTGGATTTACCGGAGAGGGAGAAGTTGAATTTCAGCACACCATCGATGCCATGGAGGAATTTAAATTCAATATGGCCTACATTGCGATGTATTCACCCCGTCCGGGAGCCGCCAGTTTCCGGTGGGAAGATGAGGTTTCGCAGGATGATAAGAAAGAGCGGCTACACCGCCTCTCGGAAATTTTAAAGATCACTTCCCATGACTATAACGAATCGATGCTCGGTAAATCCGTCCGGTTGCTTGTTAACGGTACAGACCGGAAAACCGGTTTTTCAACCGGGCTGACTGAGGGCAAAGTCATAGTGCGACTCGATCAGCGGGATGATTCACTGATGGGAAAAATTGTGAATGTCAAAATAACATCGGCTTCATTTTTATCGATGAGCGGAGAAGTTGTTTAAGGTATGTGAGTTTTGTATATCATTTAAAATCTGAAGTAAATCAGTGATATTAAACCAGAAAAAGACGGTCGCCTTTAAAACTTTAGGGTGCCGACTGAACCAATATGAAACGGATGCACTGGTTACAGATTTTAGCCAGGCTGGCTATGAACTGGTCGACTATAATGCTTCACCGGATGTGGTGATTGTAAATACCTGCACCGTCACCAACCAGAGTGATCAGAAATCGAGGTCCGTCATCAGCCAGACAGCCCGGAAGGCTAAAAATGCCGTGGTGGTAGTCACAGGTTGTATGGCCAATAACTTTAAAGAGAAGCTCGAAAGCCAGGAGAATATCACCTTTGTGGTTGAAAATAGCCGGAAGAGCTCGATACTTACGCTGGTTGATGCCCATTTTTCGGGTGAGATTGTCCATCCCGATCAGTTACCGCAGGATGTTTTCCGGTATGAACCGGTCAGCAAGAGTTTGCACACACGAAGCGCCGTAAAAATTCAGGATGGTTGTGATAATTTCTGTACCTTCTGTATCATCCCGATGGTCAGGGGGATGGCTGTTTCCAGGCCGGTTGCCGATGTTCTGGAAAGTGTCCGTAAGACAGTGGAAAATGGGTTTAAAGAACTCGTTATTACGGGGGTTAATATTGGCCGTTATGAAGACGGAACAGTCCGTTTCGAAGATTTGCTGGCAAAGATACTGGAAGTGCCCGGTGATTTTCGGGTGCGGATTTCCTCGCTTGAACCTGACGGATTTGGAGATGATTTTGTAAAGCTGTTTGCCCATCCCAGGCTGATGCCTCATCTGCATCTTTGCCTTCAAAGCGGTTCGGAAAAGACACTCCTGCGGATGCGGAGGATGTATGACGTGGAGCAATTCCGCAAAACGATTACCAAATTCAGATCAGTATATCCCGATTTCAATTTTACCACAGATATCATCGTCGGTTTTCCCGGAGAGACTGATGATGAATTTCAACAAACGCTTGACGCGGTTAAAGAATTTAATTTCAGTCATGTCCATACTTTTAAATACTCTGTCAGGAAAGGGACGAGGGCGGAACGGCTGGAAAATCACCTCCCGGAAAAAATCAAGAATCAACGATCTCTGCAGGTCAGGGAGCTTTCTGTTGAGAATAAGATGAGTTATTACAAATCATTTATCGGACGGACCCAGGATGTCCTGATCGAAAAGATCACCCAGGGAATTGCCAACGGATATGGTCAGCACTACCTCCCGGTTCATTTTAAAGCTTCAGGGGCACAAAAGAATACGGTTCACAAAGTCAGATTAACCGAATTGCATGGCGATGACGAAAATTGTTACCTTTCCGGTGAAATAGTCGTTTAGCTCCCTGCCAAAATAATCAGCCCGAGTCCCGCGACAAAAAGAACGAACATCATTGCCAATAACGTATTTACCTTTTTGGGAGCATTTTTAAACTCCTTCCAGATGAAGACGCCCCAAAGTGCAGCAATCAGCGTCGCACCTTGTCCGAGACCATACGATATCGCGAATCCGGCCTTATTGGCTGCAAGAATGCTCAGCGACATTCCTACACACCAGATCATACCCCCGGCTATCCCGGTGAGATGTTCCTTCAGTGATCCCCTAAAATATTGGGAATAGGTTACGGGGGAACCTTCAAAAGGTTTTCTCATCAATATGGTATTGAATAAGAAGTTGCTGATCAGCACTCCCAGTGAAAAGATGAAGACGGCGGCATAGGGGGTGAGCATACCGACCTCAGGGCTTACCTGATTCGTTGCCATGGAAGCAGCCACGAAACGATAAAAAAGAGCCATCAGAACACCTCCGACAATCGATACGACAATTCCCTTGGCAGGAATCTTATGAGCCTGGGCCGCTTTTTTCCCATACGCCAGTGCATCGATGACGATGGCCAGACTGACCAGTGCAACTCCGCTAAACAAAAGCAGGGCGTCACCCTGAGGCTTCGCAATATAATTGATTATCACCCCCAATACCAGTGCAATACCTATCCCGATAGGGAATGCGACTGACATTCCGGCTATAGCTATTGCTGCCACGATCAGGATATTGGCGAGATTGAAAATTACCCCTCCGGCCAAAGCACCAAAGAAGCTGGTCCATGAAGCCTGCCGGAGGCTTTCGGTAAATCCCACCCCCTGACTTCCGCTACTTCCCAACGTGTGCCCTAAAATCAGCGAAAAAAGTAATATCCCAAGCACATAATCCCAATAGAACAATTCAAAGCGCCAGGTTTTGGCGGCCAGTTTCTGGGTATTGGCCCACGATCCCCAGCACAGCATGGTGATCACGGTCAGGATTACTGCAACGGCATAAGATTCTACAATATACATGGTAAACAGATGTTTGGTTAATAATCAGAGCGTTTTTTTGAATTAAATCATAAAAAAAAGAGTTCAAAGTGAAAGGTGCAAAATGCAAAACGGATGATTTTTTAATCCTTTCCAGATTGTTTTCTTTCTGTTTTGCACTTTGCATTCTTCGCTTTGCATTTTGATATTATTCCTTTTTCCCGACCTCGTGCATGATATACCCTTCAATAATTCCCGAAATCTCACCGGGGCTCTTTTTAAAGGTCAGATAGCTGTGCTTCCCTGTTTCATTGTTGATCCACCGGTTATGCCCGGAAGGTTCCGCTACCATGGTTCCGTTCACTTCACCAAAGGCAAACGAAGCTCCCTTTACCGCGGCCAAAACTGCGGTTTCATCCCAGCTCATACGCCCGTTCCTGTCTTCCTGAGCCATGGGAATTGCAATTTTAAAAGCCATGTGCGCCGGACTTTGCAGATTACCGGCTATTAATTTCTTTCCGGTAAAGATTTTTTCCCCGATTTCAAAACCGCTCAGGAGAATCCGGGTTGGCCAATGTTCAAAAACATAGTTGGAGGAGACGGAATCTTCCTTCACATTGAATTCCCACCCTTCCGGAAACTTTCCGGCCATGGATACCAAATGCTTTACCTTTTTTGAAACCAGGGCCGTTCCGTCAAGCGGTGAAATTGAATCGGGCTTTGAAAGCAACAAATCGTTCAGATTCGTGAGGAATCCTACGGTAACGATAACCACTGAATTGTCGGGTTGGGAAGCGAGGATTTTGCGGTAAAGGAGCTTTGCATCCTGTGCCTGTGAATTTGAGTTGAGAGAATGGGGATAATGGGCCATGAGCGAGTCTGTCCAATGCTGGCTGCATCCGATATTCACTCCATGGGTTTTTGGAGCGCCGATGGGAATCCCGGGGCGGCCATAATAGGCGTTGATTATTCCGAGACACGGTGCGACGAGTTCGTATCTGTTTGAAGCCATGGTGGCCAGGATCTCTGCCTTCCCGCAGTCGGCAAAGGCGTGCAACATCGTTAAGGCACCCACATCATCATAGTCGGGACCCATGTCGCTGTCGAAGATGATTTTAACGGGATCACTTGAGGATGATTTCGGTAAATTACACGAAATCAATAAGATAATTGCTACAGGAACCAAAAGTTTAATTATCATTTTTAAGTCATTTATTAGACCCGGTCAATCGCTACAAAGTAGAGTAATTCAAAAATTCAATGGCAACCTAGAAAAGATTAAAAGTTTTTCCCGCTAATCCCGCAGATCAGCGTTGAAGAAAAAAATATCTGCGAAATTCTGCGCCATCTGTTGGAAAATATTTTATAAAATGGTGCTTATTTTTCAAATTTCTGAAACGAAAATTTATACTTTTCATTTTTTTTATCCCCTGTTTTAAAGACAATCGCTTTAGACAGGTAGAGATTGGCCGCTGAAGCTTCGGGCCGTTTTTCCCCTTTGACCACCACTTTCAGGGTATGTTTTCCCGGTTTAAGACCCGTAATATGGTAAAGATCCATGTCGGTCTGAATTTGATTGGCACACCCAAAATATTCATCGATCGTTCGATTGAGCTTACCGTCAATGAAAATATCGGCTTTGCCGCAATCTTTCATCCAGTTACCGCAAACCGAAACCCCAGTCCCTTTAAAGGCGAGCAGAGCTTCGTCACCCGGCTGGCTACTGAATTTAGCCTCATCAAGTATTTTATTATTGTTGTCTTCGTCCTGACATTTGTAGTTGGCCCATTTCCCTTTGAATTGCCAGTCCTCTTTTTCAAAGACGGTAACCTTATGATCGAAAACCAATTTTGGGAAGGCCACCTCAGGTTTAAAAGGGTGAGGAGTCTGAATTTTAATTTTCAGTTCACTGTTGTTCGCAATTCCTCCATTCTTTACGGCAAGTTCCCGGGCATATTTCATGGTTTGCCTTACCGCCTTATTGAACGAATAGCTGGTATGGATAAAGAGGGTATCGCCCATATTCTGAACAGCTTCCTGATATTCCTTTGGCAAACCGCTGAATCCTTTCATAACTCCGAGCACTGCCATGGCATTCGAAGGATTGCAATCGGCATCCTCGCCGCATCTTGCCGTAATTTCCATGGTCTTATGGGGATCACCATCACCGTAAAGCAGCCCCATTACCACATAAGCCCCGTTTAATTTGGCATCGATGTTAAAGGTGCTTCCGGCTTCGCAAATGTGAACGCTTCCCCATTTAGCCTCAAGCTCCTTCCACGATGCACGCCAGTCGGCCGGGTAGTGCTGGTGCAGCAGAATCACATCTTTTACAATCTTTGCATAGTCACCTTCAGCAGGAATGGAAAGTAGAGCCTTCCCGATTAATTTAGCGATGTCACTTTCGAAATAGGCATTTGAATATAAGGCCCCGATAAATATGCCGCCATAAACTCCATCACCATAATTCATGATATGACCCACTTTGTCCGCCAGCTTTCGGGCTGTCTGGGGCATCCCGGGGCACATAAATCCGATGTAATCGGCTTCTATTTGAAAATCAATATCATCGGCATGAATATTAAAATCAGGATGTCCTGATTGGGGAGGGAAAATACTATCGAAATAGTTTTTGCGCGCCTGCACATTGGCATGCCATAGCTGGTAACCGGCCTTGGCAAAAAGCTCCTGGAACTTCTTTGCAGGAGCATCGATCCCGCATTGATCCATCGTCATCAGGAAAGTGAGCTGGACATACAGGTCATCTTGTTCCTTGGAACCAATCACATCGGATGGAACCCAGGTTATCGGATCTTCAAAAGTTTTGCACTGCGCCTTAAATTC
>Ga0209697_10000515_pt1 | contig 63143 bp, 73 predicted proteins | sample AliMusrvi5mmetaG_FD_184115 | JGI IMG/M metagenome (GOLD analysis project Ga0209697, IMG submission 184115) | Freshwater lake bacterial and archeal communities from Alinen Mustajarvi, Finland, to study Microbial Dark Matter (Phase II) - Alinen... | ecosystem: Environmental > Aquatic > Freshwater...
AGACTTTGTCGAGGTTCTGCTGACAATCTTTCTGGCAGAGGTAGCCCCCCATCATAAGATTTTCAACAACCGTCATGTCTGGAAAGATCTTGCGCCCTTCTGGAACATGAACAATGCCCTTTTTAACAATAGTGTGGGCCTTGACATCTTGAAGTGATTCACTCTTCCAGGTGATGGATCCATTGTATTTGATGATACCTGAGATTGCCTTGAGCATGGTTGACTTCCCGGCGCCATTGCTCCCCACAACAGAGACAATCTCACCGTCACCAATCGTCAGGTTGATTGCCCGCAGAACAGGCATCTCTCCATATCCAGCATTGAGATTTTGAATATCAAGCATGGTGACCACCTCCAAGGTATGCGGCTATGACGTCAGGATTATTGGTAATCTCTTCGGGGGTGCCCTCTGCAAGCTTCTCGCCGGAGTTGAGAACCACTATTCGGTCACAGATTGAGGTGACCGCTTTCATATCGTGCTCTATAAAAACAATGGTGGCACCACGTTGGCGGATAGTGCGGATAATGTCAAGAATCGCATCAGTTTCGGTATGGTTCAAGCCACCACATATTTCATCAAGAAGCAAGAGTTTGGGATGAGTTGCCAGCACCCTGGCGAGTTCAAGCTTCTTTTTAAGACCAATAGGCAGTGAACCGGCAGACTTAGATGCGTAATCAGTCAACCCCATACTCTTTAACTGCTCTATGGCGATCTCTTCCGCCTGACGGGCTTTATTGGTGACAGAAAATGCACCGACCATCACATTCTCAAGCACGCTGAGGCTTCCCAAAGGCTTCACCCTCTGCCAGGTACGGGCCATACCCAGGCGGCAAACCTCATCAGGACGAAGATCATTGATTTTCTTGATATCAAAAATCACCTCGCCAGAGGTTACAGGGAAAAAACCTGTAATGCAGTTGAACAGTGTGGTCTTACCGGCTCCATTTGGACCGATAAGACCAACAATCTGCTTTTCATCAACAGCAAAAGAAACATCATGCACCGCTATATTCCCGCCAAAATGCTTGCTGACATGGCTTACACGCAAAAGATGCTGTATCATTTAGCTCTCCGGAAAAGCCCAAGAATACCTTTGGGCAGATAAAGTATGCAAAGCACCGTAATGATTCCGTAAACGAGCACATGGGCATGAGCAAGATTTTCTTTTAGAAAGATGCCGAGAGCTGAGGTTTCGGAGACCAGACCAGCCTTGATCAGTGCATCTCCAAGAAGATTTGAACGAAGCATTTCGGCCAGTGGCACCAGCAGAAAAGCCCCGACAACAGGTCCCCACAATGTTCCGACACCTCCAATAATGGCCGTCAGAATAATTTCTATGGAGAGCCGAAGATCAAGAACCGCAGAGGTGTCAATAAATCGAATGTAAAGGCCATAGAGAGAACCAAGAACCGAGGTCAGAGCTGCAGAAATAAGCAAGGACTTGTTCTTATAGAACGAGAGATTGATTCCCAGTGACGAGGCGGCATCCTGATCCTCACGAATAGCCTGCAGGTAGTACCCGGTTTTTGATGTTCTCAGATACGCCGTTATGCCAAGCGTCACAACAAGCACCAGCAACATTCCGTAATAAAAGGGGTTCTTGCTGTTCAGGTCAAGCCCCCACAACGAGACGTCGGAGAGCAGAATACCCTGAGCGCCGCCTGTAAAATCAAAGTTTAGCACTGAAAGACGAACAATTTCAGCCACAGCAATAGAAGCAAGGCCAAAATAATGACCACGTAAACGAAAAACAATAGAACCGGTAATGAGCGCAATGATGGAGGCTACGATAATCCCTACTGCAATACAAATCAATGGATTAAGAGTTGAGTAGTTCGTCAGCAAAATCATGGTGGTGTAAGCGCCTGCTCCGAAATAGGCGGCATGACCAAAACTGTACTGCCCGGCATACCCGCCGAGAATATTCCATGCAGAAGAGAGCGCGGCCATCATCAACACGGAGATCAATATGCCAGTAATGTATGGGTTCTCACCAATGACAAGAGGGAGCGCAATGGCTGCGGCTGCAAGAATCGTTACAAGAGTGATCTGTTTCATGATTGGCCTCCCATTTTACCGAACAGCCCTTGCGGACGAAAAAGCAGTACCGCCAGAAAAAGTACAAAGACCACAACATCTTTCCAGTCAGAGGAGAGATAGGTAGAGGACATAGCTTCTACAACACCGATTATAATCCCCCCGACACCTGCCCCGACAACTGAGCCAAGACCACCAAGGACGCAGATGGTAAAGGCCTTCAAAAGAAAACTGTGACCAGCAAGTGGATGGATGTAGTAGGTTGGTGCAATGAGCGCACCGGCCGTTGCTGCAAGAGCAGTGCCAAGACCAAAGGCAATGGCGCTCATTTTTGCAACATTGATACCCATTAACTGCGCAGCTTCACGATTCTGGCTCGTCGCCCTCAGCGCCATACCTGTTGTGGTTTTGGAAAGAAAAATGTAGAGAATCGCAATAATTACGCAGGTAATAAGAAATGAGAGGAGAAGCGGCACCGATATTGAAATTCCTCCCGGGAGATTGAAAGCGCTGCTTGAGTAGGATGTTGTCAATATTTTGGGGTCACTGGTAAAGGCAAGAAGCGCGGTATTACTCATAATCAAACCAAGGCCGATGGTCAGCAGAATCTGGTTTTGATGGGGATGATTGATTACCCTGTTGATAAAGAGTTTTTCAAGCACGTACCCAAACAGAAAGGCTGTTGGAATAATCAGCACAAGCGAGAGATATGGATCAATATGCAGCAGGGTAAAGGCAAAATAAGCAAGGTACATACCAAGCATCATGAGATCACCATGCGCAAAGTTACTGATGTTCATCACACCAAAAACAAGGGACATACCAATCCCCGCAAGAGCATAAACTCCTCCTGTCAGGATGCCTGACAGGAGTGGCTGAAGAAATGACATAGTGATTCTCCTTGTGTAATGAAACTTTTCCAGAGGCAAAAGCGCCTCAGGCACGATTGCCGGAGGCGTCATCATTGGTCATCTTATCGTTTAAACGGATAAACAAGCTTCTTCTTGCTGAACGGAGCAGGATAGACCGTTTCATATTTGCCGTTCTGAATTTGCTGTACCAGCATCGGATGGTTGTTCTGGTTGGTAAAGCCGCTGTAATCTGCAAATTTTACCGATCCCATAATGCCGCTCCAGCTTCCGGCTTTGAGAGCTGCACGAAGTGAAGCTGGATTTTTAGACTTTGAAGCGCTCTCTGCCATAATTCTGATTGCCTCATAAGCACAGGCTGCATGATAGGATGGCTCTTTGCCGAATTTCGTCTTGTAGCGACTGCCAAAATCAGCGGCGCCAGTCCAGTTGACATCATCCGTCCATTGAGTGGCAGAGACAACGAAGTTGGATATTTCAGTCTGCTGGGCAAACTGAGCCGTTGTATAGCCTGCGCCTGCACCGAGAAAAGCCTTTGGGGCAAGGCCTATCTCCTTTGCCTGGCGCATCAGGAGAATAGCATCGGCATCATAAGAGACAAGAAAGACAAGATCAGGATTTAGTGCCTTTACTTTCAAGAGTGAAGGACGATAGTCTGGCTGACCCTGCTGGTACTTTTCGTTGGCGACCTCCTTCAAACCCATCTTGAGTGCATTCTCCTGAGCAGTTTTCACTGTTGATACTCCAAAATCAGTGGCAGCATAGACAAACGCAATGGTTTTTGGCTTATAGGCTTTGACTGCATCCATCAGTACCTTGGAGTAGACGTTTGCAGGAGCATTCAGACGGAAAACATTCTTGTACCCTTTCATGGTAATCTCCTCCTTGGCAGCCGCAGGAACAAGCAGTGGCACCTGATACTGGTCAGCCCTTGATGCAACTACATTGGCACAACCTGAAGTGTAGGGACCAACAACGCCCATAACCGCATCACGGGTTACCAGCTTTTCGTAGGCGGCAAGTGCATTTTTGGGGTCACCGCCATCATCCTCCTTGACAAGCTCGACCTGAATACCCTTTGCTTTCAAATCCTCAATTGCCATAGTGGCGCCATTGGTGAGATTTTCCCCGATCTGAGCCTCTTTGCCAGTAATTGAATTGATGAAGCCGATTTTGACTGGAGCAGAATAGGCCAGTATCGGAAAAGCCAGCAGGGCGGCCGCAACTACTAATGCAAACGTTTTCTTCATAACTCTTCCCTTGTTTAGTTTGAGTTAACCAATAGGATGAACGCTGAGAATCACGAGTTAACACGATTTTTCAAGAATTGGTATTACGATAAATTACAACTCTTTAATGAAAAAACGTGAAGCATGGTCATGGCCAAGGCAATAAGACGACGTTGACCGCCTATTTGGTCGAATCGCTTCACCAGATAAGTGTGGAGTCTGAAAGCCGATGTTATCAGGTGTTGTGCCGACTCAGAAGAGAGGGGATTTGAGGTATGATTTATTTTCTTTGAAGAACAGAAATATATTAATTTAGGGTTTGTTTTTTTTCATAATTCACTTACATTGTCTGTCCTTATGGATTTTTAGGAATTTTCGTTTTTTGTAATCAGAGGTTTTTTAAAAAGAAAGAGAGTTTCAGTATGCCGACGATTCAGCAGCTTATCAGGCTCGGAAGAAGTGTAAAAGTATCAAAAACAGCGTCACCGGCGCTTGAAAAATGCCCGCAGAAGCGTGGGGTTTGTACGCGTGTCTATACGACTACACCAAAAAAGCCAAACTCTGCGTTGCGGAAAGTTGCGCGTGTAAGGTTGTCCAACAAGATTGAGGTCACGGCATATATTCCAGGAGAAGGCCATAATCTGCAGGAGCATTCAATTGTTCTGATTCGTGGCGGCAGGGTAAAGGATCTTCCTGGTGTGCGGTATCATATTGTGCGTGGTTCGCTGGATACGTCCGGTGTTGCTGATCGCAAGCAGAGTCGCTCGAAGTACGGTGCCAAGCAGCCTAAGGCTGGCGTTGCGGCTCCTGTCAAGGGTAAGGGTAAGAGATAGATAAGTCGAATCATAAACTCAGAGAAGAACATGCCCAAAAAAGTTGGCTATAAAAGAATCGGTGTTGATTTCCGTTATGGGGATGAGAGTGTTGCTCGTTTTATAAATGCTGTGATGCTTGATGGTAAAAAGGCTGTTGCTACAAAGATAGTCTATGATGCGTTTGCTATCATTGCTGAAAAATTGAGTGGCGAAGATCCACTGGAGGTGTATCGCAAGGCTATGTCGCATATTGCGCCGGTCGTTGAAGTTCGCAGCAAGAGGGTTGGTGGAGCTACGTATCAGATTCCTATGGAAGTCAAGGCGTCGAGGCGTGGTGCGCTTGCATTCCGATGGCTCAAGATGTATGCTGCAAGACGTGGTGGTAAGTCCATGGCGGAAAAGCTTGCGGCTGAGCTGATGGATGCCGCTAATGAGCAGGGCGCTTCAGTTAAAAAGCGGGATGAAGTACACAGGATGGCTGATGCGAATAAGGCGTTTGCGCATTTCAGGTTCTGAGGGTTTGTTAAAGTGTAGAATAAAAGGTCTAAAATTTTGTTATGGCGAGGCTGGTTGATTTAGATAAAGTGCGCAACATCGGTATCATGGCTCACATTGATGCTGGAAAGACGACGACAACAGAGAGAATTCTCTATTATACCGGTCGTCTGCATCGGATGGGTGAGGTGCATGATGGTGGTGCGACGATGGATTGGATGGATCAGGAGAAGGAGCGTGGTATCACGATTACTTCTGCGGCGACAACCTGTTTCTGGATACCGAAGTTCGGTAACTATACCGGTATTAACCATCGCATTAATATTATTGATACGCCTGGCCATGTTGATTTTACGGTTGAGGTTGAGCGTTCCTTGCGTGTGCTTGATGGTGCTGTAGCCCTTTTTTGCGCGGTAGGCGGAGTGGAGCCTCAGTCTGAAACAGTATGGCGACAGGCAAATAAATATGGCGTGCCGAGGATTGCCTATATCAACAAGATGGACAGGACCGGTGCAAACTTTTTTGATACGGTCAAGGCTATCAGGGAAAGACTTGGTGCCAATCCGGTACCTCTTCAGATACCGATTGGCGAAGGCGAGATTTTTGCTGGTTTCGTTGATCTCATCAGGATGAAAGGTATTATCTATAATAAAGAAGATGGTAGTACCTACGATGAAGTTGAAATTCCGCATGACCTGCAGAATGAGGCGCGGACATGGAGAATCAATATGCTTGAGGCGGTTTCAGAGCATGATGATACGCTTCTGGAAAAATATCTGAACGGTGAAGATATTACCGAAAAAGAGGTGAGGGATGTGTTGCGCCAGGCGACGCTCAAGGTCACTATTATTCCAGTGCTTTGTGGATCATCCTTCAAGAATAAGGGTGTTCAGTTTATGCTTGATGCGGTTGTCGAGTACCTTGCTTCTCCTGTTGATGTTGGAGCTGTCGAGGGGCATCACCCGCGTACAGAAGAGTCAGTCAGTCGTGAGCCGAATGACGAAGAGCCTTTTGCCGCGCTTGCATTCAAGATTGCTACTGATCCGTTTGTTGGAAAGCTTACATTTTTCAGGGTTTATTCCGGGTTCCTCAAGGCTGGCAGTTATGTGCTCAATACCATGACTGGCAAAAAAGAACGTATCGGTCGGGTGCTTCAGATGCACTCCAACAAGAGAGAGGATATAGATTGTGTCTATTGCGGCGATATCGCGGCGGCAGTAGGGTTAAAAGATGTAAGGACTGGTGATACAATTTGTGATGAAAACCATCCGGTGGTGCTTGAGAAAATGGTTTTTCCTGAGCCGGTTATCCAGATTGCTATCGAGCCGAAAACCAAGAGTGATTCTGACAGGCTCGGCATGTCGCTTGCTAAACTCGCTGAAGAGGATCCTACCTTCAAGGTAAAGACTGATGATGAGACTGGTCAGACGCTGATTGCTGGTATGGGTGAACTTCATCTTGAGATTCTGGTTGATCGTCTAAAACGTGAGTTTAAGGTAGAGGCTAATGTGGGTAAACCTCAGGTAGCATATCGTGAAACGATCAGAGAGTCTGTGGAGTTTGAGGGTAAATTTGTCCGTCAGTCGGGTGGTAAAGGTCAGTTCGGTCTGGTTGTTCTCCGCGTTGAGCCGCTTGAGGAGGGCAAGGGATATGAGTTTGTCGATGCCGTCAAGGGTGGAGTTATTCCCAGAGAATATATTCCAGCAGTTAATGTTGGTGTACAGCAGGCGATGAAAGGCGGTGTTGTTGCAGGTTATCCGATGCAGGATATAAAAGTTACCCTTTTGGATGGTAAGTATCATGAGGTAGACTCTTCGGAAATGGCATTCAAGATTGCTGGTTCAATTGGTTTTAAGGGTGCAGCCAAAAAGGCTAACCCGGTTTTGCTGGAGCCGATCATGAAGGTAGAGGTCGTTACACCCGAAGAGTATCTCGGAGATGTTATGGGTGATCTGTCAAGTCGTCGTGGCCATATCGAAGGTATGGGGCAAAGGGCCGGAGCTCAGTTTGTTAACGCCAAGGTTCCACTTTCGGCAATGTTCGGTTACTCTACCGACCTTCGTTCGATGAGTCAGGGAAGGGCTAATTATTCGATGGAGTTTGACTGTTATCGTGAAGTTCCTCGCAGTATTGCGGAAGCTTTGCAGGAGAAAAGGGTGAGCAAGGATTCGGAATAGGCAAGCACAGGCTGTATCAGTTTTAATTATTACAAACAATAACAGATAACCGACACGGAGACAAGTTATGGCAAAAGAGTCCTACAAAAGGGATAAACCCCACGTAAATATAGGAACCATCGGTCACGTTGATCATGGCAAGACAACCTTGACCGCTGCGATTACTTCGGTTCTCGCCAAGCAGGGACTTGCTGCAGCGCGTGACTTCGGCAGTATCGACAAGGCTCCTGAAGAGAGAGAGCGTGGGATTACCATTTCAACAGCGCACGTTGAGTATCAGACAAAAAAGCGCCACTATGCGCACATTGACTGTCCAGGCCACGCTGATTACATTAAAAACATGATCACCGGTGCAGCCCAGATGGACGGCGCGATTCTTGTTGTCGCAGGTACCGATGGTCCTATGCCTCAGACGCGCGAGCACATTCTGCTTGCCCGTCAGGTAAACGTTCCTTCTCTTGTTGTTTTCCTGAACAAGGTTGATATTGCTGATCCTGAACTGATTGAGCTTGTCGAGCTTGAGCTCAGAGAGCTTTTGACTGCTTACAACTTCCCTGGTGACGATATTCCGATTATCAAGGGTTCTGCACTGAAGGCTCTTGAAGGCGACCCAGAGGGTGAAAAAGCTATTATGGAGCTTATGGATGCGGTTGATGAATTTATTCCTGATCCTGTCCGCGACATCGACAAGCCGTTCCTTATGCCGGTTGAAGATGTTTTCTCTATTTCGGGTCGTGGTACTGTTGGTACAGGAAGGATCGAAAGAGGTCGGATAAAGATTAACGAAGAGGTGGAGATCGTTGGTCTCAGACCAACCCGTAAATCGGTTGTTACCGGTATCGAAATGTTCCAGAAGCTTCTTGATGAAGGTCAGGCAGGCGACAACGCCGGTCTTCTTCTCAGAGGTGTTGACAAGACAGAGCTCGAACGTGGTATGGTTATCGCAAAACCAGGCACGATCAAGCCGCATACCAAGTTCAAGGCTGAGGTATATATACTGAAGAAAGAAGAGGGTGGTCGTCATACCCCGTTCTTTAACGGTTACCGTCCTCAGTTCTACTTCCGTACTACAGATGTTACCGGTTCTGTGACGCTGCCTGAAGGCGTTGAAATGGTTATGCCTGGAGACAACCTTGGTGTCGAAGTTGAGCTGCTTGCTCCTATCGCTATGGATGAAGGGTTGCGTTTTGCTATTCGTGAGGGTGGCCGTACGGTTGGTGCCGGTTCCGTTACCACGATTATTGAATAAGAGTTTGTATGGCGTCCCGGGACGGGGCCGTAAATCCCGTCCCTTTTTTATTGATAACACGAAAAAGGGTTGACAAGTGGCTGTACAGCAAAAGATAAGAATCAAGCTCAAGTCTTACGACCATAGTCTGGTTGATAAGTGGGCTTTAAGGATTATTGATGTGGTCAAACAGACGGATGCAATCATCTTTGGTCCAATACCACTGCCCACAAAATCGCATGTTTATACCGTAAATCGGTCTCCGCATGTCGACAAGAAGTCCCGTGAGCAGTTTTCTTTCTCCTCTCACAAGAGGTTGATTGAAATTATAAACCCGACATCCAGAACCATCGATATGCTTATGAAGCTTGAGCTTCCGAGTGGTGTTGATGTTGAAATTAAGTCTTAAAGAATTAGAAAAGGTAATCTTTATGGGTGCGATTCTTGGGAAAAAAATCGGCATGACCCGTTTATTCAATGAGAAACGCGAGGCTGTTTCCTGCACAATTATCGAGGCAGGTCCATGCTTTGTGACACAGGTTAAACGTGTAGATACAGATGGTTACGATGCTTATCAGGTAGGTATTGGTGAAAGAAAAGAAAAAAAAGTAAGCAAGCCATTACAGGGTCATTACAAAAAGGCTGGAGTTGCACCAGGCTTCAAGTTGGCCGAATTTGATTTTTCAGAGCTGAGACAGGAGCTGCAACTGGGGAGTCCTGTAAGCGTTGAATCGTTCACCGAAGGTGAGAAAGTCAATGTTCTCGGAGTTTCTAAAGGAAAAGGTTTTGCTGGTGTTATGAAACGCCACAATTTCAGCGGAGGTCAAAGAACTCATGGTCAGTCTGACAGGCAGAGAGCTCCGGGCTCTGTTGGTGGTTCTTCCGATCCGTCAAGGGTTTTCAAGGGTACCAGAATGGCTGGACGTATGGGATCAGATAATATTACGGTAAGAAATCTTGAAATTTTCAAGATCATGCCGGAGTCTAATCTTATTGTCATAAAAGGATCTGTTCCAGGGCCAAGAAATTCCTATGTCAAGATTGTTTCTACAAAAAAGTAAATGCTGAATGCACGAAGCTATGGAACTTAAAGTCTTAAATACTGCCGGTGTTGAAACCGGGGAAGTGGTAACGCTCCGTGACGATATATTCGGCGCTGAAATATCTGAACATGCGATGTATCTTGATGTCAAGTCGATACTCGCAAATAGAAGGCAGGGCACTCACAAGTCAAAAACACGTGGCGAAGTAAGGGGTGGAGGCAGAAAGCCTTTACGTCAGAAAGGTACTGGCAATGCTCGCCAGGGTTCAAGCCGTTCGCCGCTACACATCGGTGGTGGTACTATATTTGGCCCTGTGCCACATTCGTATGACCAGAAAGTGAACAAGAAGGTAAAGCTTCTTGCAAGACGCTCGGCCCTGAGTTCAAAGGCAAAAGCCGGACAGATCCTTGTGGTTGATGACTTCAGGCTCGAACAGATCAAGACCAAACCTTTTGCGGATATTCTTAAAAACCTTGGCCTTTCGCAGAAAAAAACTCTGATGTTGACGCCCGAGTATGATATGATTATTACAAGGTCTGGAAGAAATATTGCGGTTCTTAATATCATGACAGCCGATAAGGCATCAACGTATGATATTCTTCATAGTCATACACTGCTTGTTCAGAAGACCGCGTTGAAAAAAATAGAAGATACATTAGGGTAATTTGGAGCTTTCCAGAAAAAGGAGTTAAAGAGATGATAAACCCGTTGTTGCGCCCTTTGTTGACTGAAAAGAGTACCGGGCTGACAGAGAAAAAGGGACAGTATGTCCTGATCGTCAAACCTGATGCAGACAAGAGTGATATCAGGAAAGCAATTGAAAAGAAATTTGGTGTCGAGGTAAAATCGGTTCGTACGATTAACTGTTTAGGTAAATCCCGTGCTCAGAATACCAAACGGGGCAGGATTACCGGAAAGAAAAGTGACTGGAAAAAAGCGATTATCACACTCGCAAAGGGTCAGTCGATAGATTATTACTCAGGTACAGCCCAGAAGAGCGAAGGATAGAAATCATAAAAAGGATAGATCATACATTCAAATGGCTATAAGGAAATTAGCGCCGGTTACGCCAGGGTCGAGATTCATGTCATACCCTGCATTCGATGAAATCACAAAGAGCACGCCGGAAAAAAGCCTGCTTGTGCCCTTAAAGAAGTCAGGTGGCCGCAACGCTGCAGGCCGGAAGACATCGAGGCATAGAGGTGGTGGACATAAAAGGCATTACAGGATTATAGATTTCAAGCGCAACAAGGATGGTATTCCCGCAACAGTTGCAGCTATTGAATATGATCCAAATCGTTCATCAAGAATTGCATTATTGCATTACAATGATGGAGAAAAACGTTATATTCTCGCCCCGAAAGGCTTAAATGTTGGCGACAAGGTTGAAAGTGGGGAAAAGGTCGAGATCAAGACCGGCAACACCATGCCATTGAAAAATATACCGCTTGGGACTGATATTCATAATGTTGAGATGAAGGCAGGGAAGGGTGGACAGATTGTAAGGTCTGCCGGAGGATTTGCAGTTCTTGCAGCGCGTGAAGGAGATTATGTTACTTTGAAACTTCCTTCAGGCGAAATCCGCAAGCTTCGTGTTGAGTGTCGCGCTACAATCGGTGTGATAGGTAATGCTGATCATGAGAATGTTGTTCTGGGCAAGGCAGGCAGAAGTCGTTGGCTTGGTATCCGTCCCCAGACAAGAGGTATGGCGATGAATCCCGTCGATCACCCGATGGGTGGTGGTGAAGGTAAGTCAAAATCAGGCGGAGGAAGAAAGCATCCTATGTCTCCGTGGGGACAGCTTGCCAAGGGACAGAAGACAAGAAACAAGAAAAAGGCTTCACAGAAATTGATTGTACGGGGCAGAAACGCAAAATAATTATAGCGGTTAACAACAACAAGCAGAGAAATTATGCCAAGATCACTTAAAAAGGGACCGTTCATTGATATTAAGCTGGAAAAGCGGATCCTTGATATGAATAGCAAGGGTGAAAAAAAGGTCATAAAGACCTGGTCTAGAAGTTCAATGATTTCACCTGATTTTGTCGGTCACACGGTAGCTGTGCATAATGGAAAAAATCATGTGCCGGTTTATGTTGGTGATAATATGGTAGGTCACAAGCTTGGAGAGTTTTCCCCGACAAGATCATTTCGCGGCCATGCTGGTGGTGGAAAGGCTGAAAAAGGCGGATCAGCACCAAGAAAAAAATAAATTGAATAACGCGAAAGGGTAAAGATATCATGGAAGCTAAAGCAATTTTACGGGATACGCCGACATCACCAAGAAAAATGCGTCTTGTGGCAGGTCTTGTTCGTGGAAAGCAGGTCGATCTGGCGAAAGCCATTCTGCTTAACTCAACAAAGGCAGCTTCACGAAATGTTATGTTGACACTCAAGTCTGCAGTTGCCAATTACGCACAGCGTAATCCGGATGAACGGGTCAGTGATCAGGAGTTGTTTATCAAAGCAGTTTTTGTTGACGAAGGTATGACATTGAAACGAACGCTTCCTGCTCCTATGGGACGGGCGTTCAGGATTCGGAAAAGATCGAATCATCTCACGATAGTCATTGATAAGATTATAAATCCAGTAACTAAATAAAACAAGGAGAGAGCATTGGGTCAGAAAGTTAATCCTACTGGATTTAGGCTGGGAATTATCAGGGACTGGGCTTCACGCTGGTATGATGACAGTCCGGTTATTTCGGAAAAAATCAAGCAAGACCATGTTATTCGTACCTATGTTCTTGCAAGGTTGAAGAAGGAGAGGGCTGGTATTGCTCGTATTATTATTGAGAGAACAACCAAGCATGTCAAGATCAATATCTATGCAGCACGTCCAGGTGCAGTTGTAGGAAGAAAAGGTGAGGAGATCAATAATCTCTCTCAGGAGCTAAGTCGTATCACTGGTAAAGAGGTAAAGATCGATGTTGTTGAGGTGGTAAAGCCAGAAATTGAGGCACAGCTTATCGGCGACAATATCGCTTATCAGCTTGAGAATCGAGTCTCTTTCAGAAGAGCGATGAAACAGGCGATTCAACAGGCGATGCGCTCGGGAGCTGAAGGCGTCAGGATCAGGTGCGGTGGTCGTCTTGGTGGCGCTGAGATAGCGCGTTCCGAGCAGTATAAGGAAGGGAAAATTCCACTTCATACTATTCGTGCCAATGTTGATTATGCAAGTGTTACTGCACACACTATTGCCGGTACTATCGGGATCAAGGTATGGGTTTATAAGGGTGAAGTGCTTGTACAGCGTATTGATGCGATAGAAGAAGAGGAGATGAAGAGAATGAAAGACAGACGGAGCGATGCCGGTGCAAGAAATCGCGACACACGCGATGGCCGCGCCAAGCGCCGCAATCGTACCAAACGATCATAATATCAAGTACCATACAATCAGAAAATAGAATGGAGTTGCCTGTATGTTAATGCCAAAAAGAGTTAAATATAGAAAGACGCAAAGAGGCCGGATGAAAGGCAATTCAGGTCGTGGTACATCGGTATCTTTTGGTTCCTTCGGTTTGAAAGCCGTGGAGCAGGCATGGATCACCAGCCGCCAGATCGAAGCTGCCCGTGTTGCAATGACAAGATTTATGAAGAGAGATGGAAAAATCTGGATCAGGATATTCCCGGATAAGCCAGTAACCCAAAAACCTGCAGAAACCCGAATGGGATCAGGTAAAGGCTCTCCGGAGTTCTGGGTTGCGGTTGTAAAACCAGGAAGAATCATGTTTGAAGCCGATGGAGTGCCGAAAGAGGTTGCCACAGAGGCTTTCAGGTTGGCCGCAAAAAAGCTGCCTATCAAAACCAGGTTCATTGTCCGTCCTGATTACGAAGATAAACCGAGCAACTAATTCGACAAGAGGGTTACTTATTATGAAAAAGTATGAAATTGCGGCATTGAGCAAGCAGGAACTGACCGACAAGCTCAAAGAGCTTGAAGAAAGACTTGCTGATATCAATTTTTTTAGGGTTATTGAGCAGCCGCAGAATCCGATGGTTTTCCGCAATTCCAGAAGGGATATTGCACGCATGAAAAACAGGCTCCATCAGCTTGTGGCTGCTGAGGCTGGACTTGTTTGATGGAAAGAAAAACAATAAAACTGTTTACTTACATGGAAGAAAAAAAAATGGGCAGTGAATCTATGGAACCGAGTGCTCCAGTAAGAGGAAGAAAAAAAAGCTGGTTAGGTAAGGTTGTCAGCGATAAGATGGACAAAGCCTGTGTTGTTGCTGTTGAGCGCAGTGTTCAGCATCCGGTTTACAAGAAATATTTCAAGAAGACGACAAGGCTGATGGCTCATGATGAAAATAATGAGGCTGGAATTGGCGATCTTGTCAAGGTCGTTGAGTGTCGTCCGTTGAGTAAAAGAAAAAGCTGCCGTCTGGTTGAAATTATTGAAAAAGCCAGGTAAGAGAAGATTTTTATACATTTATTAAAGTTTGAAACAGGATGATCCAGAAAGAAACAAATCTGGTTGTTGCCGATAACAGTGGAGCTAAAAAAGTACGCTGTATTCATGTCTTCGGTGGAACCGGGAGGCGATATGCCTCATTGGGTGATCAGATTATTGTATCGGTCAAAGCAGCGGTGCCTGGCGGTATTGTCAAGAAGAAAGATGTCTGCAAAGCTGTTGTTGTTCGCTGTGTTAAGGAGTCGCGGAGAAAAGATGGTTCGTATATTCGTTTTGACGAAAATGCGGTTGTTCTCCTTAATGCGCAGGGTGAACCGAGAGGTACTCGCATCTTCGGGCCTGTTGCAAGAGAACTTCGTGACCGGAAGTTTATGAAGATTGTTTCTCTGGCGCCTGAAGTTTTGTAAGGCGTTTCAGGCGGGAGTAACTCAGTTGGTAGAGTCACAGCCTTCCAAGCTGTTGGTCGCGAGTTCGAGTCTCGTCTCCCGCTCAGGATTTTATGAAATACTATCATATCAGTGAAAAATGAAAACAGGGATTAAGAAGGTTAAGCTGCACGTCAAGAAAAACGACTCGGTCGTTGTTATCAGCGGTAACGATAAAGGAAAAGCTGGCAAGATTCTGAAAGTATTTCCTCTAAAAAGTCGTGTTATTGTAGAAGGAGTTAATATCAGAAAACGTCATACTCGTCCGGCTCAGGGGCAGTCGCAAGGGTCTATCATTGAGAGAGAGTTTCCTATACACTCATCTAACGTGAAGAAAAGTTAAGTATTTCTACTAAATGTAAGGATGACAAAGACCATCCCGGTAAACTGATAATAAACAAGATGGACAAGAATAAAGAGATGACACTGGCAACTCCCAAGGCAGCAAGACTTGAGACTTTTTATAAAGAGAAAGTAACGCCAAATCTTGTTGAGCGCTTTCAGTATAAGAATATCATGAAAGTCCCCCGACTCCAAAAAATTTCTATTAATATTGGTGTGGGTGCCGCTGCGGCAGAACCTAAGTTGCTTGAAATAGCTCTTCAGGAGCTTGCCCAGATTACAGGCCAAAAACCACAGATACGTAAATCAAAAAAAGCGATATCGAACTTCAAATTACGTGAAGGCCAAGCTATAGGTTGCCGCGTAACTTTACGCCGCAAGGCCATGTATGAGTTTTTTGACCGTTTTGTCAGTCTTGCCGTTCCAAGAATACGTGATTTCCGCGGGCTAAGCGATACCAGTTTCGATGGTCGTGGAAACTACACTGCAGGAGTAAGAGAGCAGATTATATTCCCGGAAATCGATATTGATAAAGTACCGAGAATATCCGGAATGGATATCAGCTTTGTAACCTCCGCTTCTACTGATGAAGAGGCTTACGTACTGCTTTCGGAGCTTGGAATGCCATTTAAAAAGAAAAACAACTAAATAATTCAGAAAACAGATGGCCAAGAAAAGTGTTATAGCAAGGAACGAGAAAAGGATAAGGCTTGTAGCAAAGTATGCAGACCTTCGTGCGGAATTGATAAAAGCTGGTGACTACGAAGCTCTTCGCAAGCTTCCAAGGGATAGTTCTGCGACTAGAGTTCGTAATCGTTGTGTACTTACCGGTCGAGGAAGAGGTGTATATGCCAAATTCGGACTTTGCAGGCATATGTTCCGCAAGTTCAGTCTTGAAGGGAAGTTGCCCGGTATTAAAAAAGCAAGCTGGTAAGTTCGCTTGCCTGTAGTCAAAGAAAGGTATTTGTTCATTTTTGAAAGTAACCAACGTTCGCTATGCCTGTAACGGATTCTATTGCAGATTATATCACCCGTATCAGAAATGCGGGAAGAGCAAAAAATAAAACAACCGATATCCCGTATTCAAAGCTGCGGGAGAACCTCTCGCAATTGCTCGTTGAGAAAGGGTATATTAAAAGCTTTACGGTCATAACAACTGAAAAATTCCCTTTTTTGCGGATTGATCTGAAGTATACTGTACACGGTGATCCTGCCATCAAGGAGATTACCAGAGTCAGCAAACCCGGCAGGCGTGTTTATGACGGAAAAGATATAAAAAAATATCTTGGTGGTCTCGGGTTGTATATCCTTTCTTCATCTAAAGGAGTTATAACCGACAAAGAGGCCAGGGCACAGGGAGTAGGCGGCGAAATCCTGTTCCGTATCTATTAATTATAAGCTAGAGAGCATTAGAATACCATGTCAAGAATAGGAAAAATGCCCATAACCCTGAGTAATCAGGCAAAGATAGAGATCAGTGATTTGAACATCAGGGTATCTGGTCCTAAAGGTACTCTTGAACAGAAGCTGACGGATCAGGTTACGATTTCAGAACAGGGAGGAGTCCTTACTGTTTTGAGAGTTGACGACAGCAAAAAGGCGAAAGCCCAGCACGGTCTTTATCGCATGCTTATCAGTAATATGGTTGATGGTGTGACCAAAGGGTTTACCAGAAAACTTGAAATTGCCGGTGTCGGGTATCGTGCAGAGCTGAAAAATGATCTGCTTGCGTTGACTCTGGGCTATTCACATATGATTTATTTCAAGGCTCCTGACGAGATCAAAATTGAGGTACCGGATCAGGTTACCATTCTTGTAAGCGGTATTGATAAAGCTCTGGTTGGTCAGGTTGCCGCAAAGATTCGCTCATTCAGAAAACCTGAACCCTATCGTGGTAAAGGTATCAAGTATGAAGGTGAAGTGATCCGCCGCAAGGAAGGTAAGGCTGCAGGTAAGTAATGCATGAAGAATACAAGTAGTCAGGCAATAACATATTACAACGGTTCAAGAGAATGAGTCAAATCGATAAAGCCTCCCGGAGGCAGAAAATCAAGGACAGAAGCAGAGCACATGTCCAGGGTACCCAGGTAAAGCCGAGGCTTTGTGTTTACAGGAGCCTTTCACAGATTTATGCACAACTGATTGATGATGTGAACGGCAAAACGGTGCTGGCAGCATCAACTATGTCAAAAGATAACAAGGCTCTTCAGGGCTCAAAATCTGAAGTCTGCCGTATTATCGGCAGTCAGATCGGTCAGAAAGCACTTGCCGCAGGTATAACACATGTAGTATTTGACAGGAATGGATTTCGTTATCATGGCAGAGTCAAGGCATTGGCTGATGGTGCGAGAGAAGCAGGACTGATCTTTTAAAAACTTTTCAAAGAGATAGGTAAATGGCGAAAACATCTGCTAAGAGTATCAGACCCGGTGAATTAAATCTGAAAGAGAAACTGGTTCATATCAACAGGACTGCAAAGGTTGTTAAAGGTGGTAAGCGTTTCGGATTCAATGCTATTGTTGTTGTCGGCGATAAAGAGGGTCATGTCGGTTATGGGCTTGGCAAGGCAAACGAAGTACAGGATGCCATTGCAAAAGGTATTGAAGACGGCAAGAAGAATGTGATCAAGGTTCCAATTGTCAAGGGAACTATACCCCATCAGATTGTGGTAAAGTATGGTTCAGCCAAGGTTATGATGAAACCGGCAACTCCCGGTACAGGTCTAATCGCCGGTGGTGCGGTGAGGGCCGTTCTTGAGATGGCTGGAATTCATGACATTCTTACCAAATCGCTCGGTTCATCAAACCCGCATAATGTTGTAAAAGCTGCAATCAAGGGGCTTCAGAGTATGTCTGACGCTTACGATGTAGGCGAAAGAAGGTCAAAGAGCTTGACTGAGGTTTTTGAAAGCTAAAATGAGAGAATGCGATCATGAGTGATAAAATACTAAAAATTACCCAGGTGCGTAGTGTCATTGGGGGTACGAAAAAACAGAAAGCAACAATTCAGGCACTTGGACTCGGGAGACCAAATTACAGTGTTGAAAGGCAGGACAATCCCTGCACAAGAGGACAGATCAGGGTTGTACATCACCTTGTAAAGGTTGAAGAAGTCTAAGATTTTTACTAATAGCAAGTCGGGAATTGAAACCATGGATTTAAGTTCACTTCGTCCAGCAAAAGGCGCAGTAAAAAACAAGAAGCGGGTTGGCCGCGGTCAGGGTTCAGGTAACGGAACGACTGCCGGCAAAGGTAACAATGGCCAGCAGTCACGAAGTGGCTACAAAAGACCTATCATTGAGGGTGGACAGGTTCCTGTGTATCGGCGCTTGCCAAAATTCGGGTTTACGCCTCTGGATAAAAAACCAGTCAATACAGTAAATCTTACCCAGATCGACAAGTGGGTACAGGATGGCCTTATAGCAAAAGAGATTACGATTCTCGATCTTAAGTCTCTCCTTCATGCCAGTAATGCTGATTATTTTAAGGTTCTCGGTAATGGAGAATTAACGAGCGCGATAAAAATAAACGCTCATGCATTCAGTAAAAGTGCGGAGGAAAAGATTGTCGCAGCAGGTGGGGAAGCTGTGAAGGCATTCCGTACGCTTGAAGAAGCATCAAAGGTCAGGGATCTGCCGTTTGAAGAGGCACTCTTGAAACCAAAAGATAAATTGGTAAAGAGATCCAAAAAATCAACCAGGCCCTGAATTTGTTAAAAGGATGCTATGAAGCTTACTGAAAGTATAAGGAACATTAATAAAATCCCTGAACTACGTCAGAGGATTCTTTATACGCTTCTGCTGTTATTTGTCTACAGGCTCGGTTCACACATTACCATTCCAGGTGTTGATGCGGCTGCGGTGTCAGGCGCATCGCAGACCCATTCTAACGATCTTTTTGGATTGTTCGATCTTTTTGTGGGTGGTGCTTTTGCGAGAGCTTCTATTTTTTCGCTTGGTATCATGCCTTACATTTCCGCCTCGATTATTGTTCAACTTCTTGGCGCAGTTACCCCCTATTTCCAGAAATTACAGAAAGAGGGAGAGGATGGTCGCCAGAAAATCAGCCAGATGACTCGGTACGGAACGGTATTGATAGCGATTCTTCAGTCATGGGGTGTGAGTGTCAGTCTTTCCAGCCCAGCATCTTTTGGCAAGGTTATTGTACCTGATCCCGGTATATTTTTTACAATAACGGTTGTAATTCTTTTAACCTCAGCCACGGTATTCGTTATGTGGCTTGGTGAAAAGATTACAGAACGGGGGATCGGAAACGGCATATCACTCATAATTATGATTGGTATTCTGGCTAGGTTTCCTCAGGCTCTTGTCGCAGAATTCCGCTCTGTCTCTTTGGGAAGCAAGAATTGGATTATAGAGATTATTATTCTTGCGATGATGGCCGCTATTGTTGCATTTGTTGTTGTGCTGACTGTCGGCACCCGCCGTATACCAGTACAGTATGCTAAAAGGGTTGTAGGGCGAAAGGTATACGGTGGCAGCACTCAGTACATTCCGATGAGGATTAATACTGCTGGTGTTATGCCAATTATTTTTGCGCAGTCTATCATGTTTCTTCCGGGTACTTTTCTCTCCTTTTTTCCGGAAAATGAGGTGATGCAAAGAATCGCCGGTCTCTTGGCTTATGATTCATGGTGGTATGCACTCATGTTTGGCACCATGATTGTCTTCTTTACCTATTTTTATACAGCGATCGCGTTTAATCCAAAGGAAGTTGCTGATACCATGCGCCGACAGGGTGGTTTTATCCCTGGTGTCCGGCCTGGAAAAAGTACGGCAGACTTTATTGACAATATTTTGACGCGCATTACGCTGCCAGGGGCCATATCACTGGCGATTATTGCGATTCTTCCTACTTTTTTGACTAAGTTTGGTAATGTTACGCAGGGATTCGCACAGTTTTTTGGAGGAACCAGTCTTCTGATTATTGTTGGTGTCGGCCTCGATACATTGCAGCAGGTTGAGAGTCATTTGCTCATGCGTCATTATGATGGCTTCATGAAGTCAGGCAAAACGCGCGGACGGCAGAGCAGGTAACACATCACCTATGATTACGATAAAAAGCGAGCGGGAAATTGATCTGATGAGAGAGTCTGGTGCTTTGGTTGCAAGGGTACTTGATCTTATTGAAACGGAAATACGACCGGGAATGACGACGAAGCAGCTCGATACGATGGCTGAGGAGTTTATCAGAGATCATCAGGCAGAACCAAGTTTTTTGAATTATGCGCCGAAAGGCGATCCTGGAGTAACTCCATATCCAGCAACACTTTGTGTTTCCCTTAATGAAGAGGTTGTTCATGGGGTTCCTAATAGCAAAAGAGTTGTAAAGGAGGGAGATATCGTTTCTGTCGATTGTGGCGTTTATAAAGGAGGTTATCACGGGGATGCGGCAAGGACTTTTGTACTTGGCATTATTGATGATAAGGTACAGGAGCTTGTTGATGCAACCCGAGAGTGCCTTGTTCGAGGAATTGCAATGGCTGTAGCAGGAAACCGCCTTCATGATATTTCAGCGGCGATAGAAGATTATGCCCGTTCGTTTGGTTTCAGTGTCATTGAAAATATGGTTGGCCACGGTATCGGCAGCGAATTACATGAAGACCCTGCTGTACCAAATTATGGAAGAAAAAATACAGGGGTGAAGCTGCGTGAGGGCATGACACTCGCTATTGAGCCTATGATTGCTCTTGGACGATCACGCCGGGCAATTAGTAAGCGCGGTGCTTGGGTTGCAGTAACAGAGGACGGAAAGCCATCAGCTCACTTTGAGCATACAATAGTTGTAAGGCCCGGGAAAGCTGAGATCCTGACTCGTACCTTTCTTGAGGGGAAACAGATTGCTTGACCGCGCACAACACTTTATCGAACAAAGGAGCAAACAATTTGGCTAAAGAAGAATCAATTGAGATTGAGGGAGTGATTCTGGATGCACTTCCGAATGCGCTGTTCAAGGTAAAACTTGAAAACAGTCTTGAGGTACTTGCGCATGTTTCGGGTAAAATCAGAATGCACTATATCAGAATTCTCCCTGGTGACAAGGTGAAGGTGCAGATATCTCCTTACGATATCACCAAAGGACGTATTACATACCGGTATAAATAAGTGATAAAACAGGTAATGTGAATATTGGTTTTGTAATCTTTATTTTGTACATTACAAACCTTTTCACATTTCGGAATGAGTTGGTTTAATTATTGTATGTCGGGTTTATTATGAAAATATATTCTTCTATCAAAAAGCGTTGTGAGCATTGCCGCATTGTTAAACGCAAAGGCAAAAGATATGTGATTTGCAAAGTAAATCCCAGCCATAAGCAGCGCCAGGGTTGATCTTCAGAAAAACAATAGAACATTAATGAGAATATGAGGATAGCTGGGGTAAATTTGCCGTTGAACAAACATGCCGTTATCGCTTTGACGCATGTTTATGGTATTGGGAGAGCATCAGCAGAAAGTATTTTGCAGAGAGCTGGTATTGCGCCTGACAGAAAGATCTCTGAGCTGAATGATGAAGAAGCGCATGCCATTAGAGAAATTATTGCCGAAGAATACAAGGTTGAGGGGCAGGCTCGCGGTGAGCAGCAGACTGCCATTAAACGTTTGATGGATATCGGTTGCTACAGGGGACTTCGTCACCGGCGCTCGCTCCCTGTTCGCGGGCAGAGGACACGAACAAACGCAAGGACCAGAAAAGGTAAACGAAAGACCGTCGCTGGCAAGAAGAAGGCTGTCAAGAAGTAGAAGTGTAGAGGCAATAAATCTTCGATTACTATAAGAATGTAAGTTCATGGCTACAATAAGCAGGAAAAAAAAGAAAGTAAAGGTAACCCCTGAAGGTGCTGTGCATATCAAGGCATCATTCAACAATATCATGGTAACCATTACTGATGTTCAGGGCAATACGGTTTCCTGGTCCAGTGCTGGTAAAAACGGATTCAAAGGCTCGAAAAAGAATACACCTTATGCATCGCAGGTGACTTCTGAAGCCGCTGCCAAGGAAGCCTATGATCTTGGCATGAGACATGTAAATGTCTTTATTAAAGGTCCGGGTGCCGGACGCGATGCAGCAATACGTGCTTTGCAGGGGGCAGGACTTGACGTGCGGACTATCAAGGATATAACACCCCTTCCGCATAATGGATGCAGGCCTCCCAAACGCAGAAGGGTCTGATTTTATATATTCATAGAATTTCAATGAAGCAATTGATATGGCAAGATTCAGAGGGTCAATAACAAAAGTATCCCGCAGGTTAGGTATTGCACTTGCACCTAAGGCTGAAAAATATCTCGAAAGACGCCCTTTTCCTCCAGGTCAGCATGGTCAGGGTCGGAAAGGAAAGGTTTCTGAATATGCTCTCCAGCTTCGAGAGAAACAGAAGATGAAATATCTTTACGGCATTCTTGAGAAGCAGTTCAGAAATTACTATCAAAAAGCGGTTTCGCAAAGAGGTATTACTGGTGATAACCTTGTTAAGCTTCTGGAAAGGCGTTTTGATAACGTTGTTTTTCGTGCAGGCTTTGCGCCATCAAGGTCAGGTGCACGCCAGCTTGTTACGCACGGTCATCTCCTTATCAATGGCAAGAAGGTTGATATTCCGTCTTATATAGTCTCTCCCGGAGAGCTGATTGAGTTCCGTCAGAGAAGCAAAAATATGGGAGCAGTTACCGATTCTCTCAACAAAGCTCCTGAATCACGCATTCCTTCATGGATTCAGGTTGACAAGGCAAACCAGAAAGCAGTTTTTCTGAGCGTTCCTGAGAGAGTGGAAGTACAAGAGCCATTCAACGAACAGTTGGTCGTTGAATTATACTCGAAATGATTTTAATGAATTCTAAGGTATAAACACTATGATATACCAGATGCAGATGCCTGCAAAAATAGAGGTCGACGAAGCTTCACATAGTGATCGTTTCGGCAGGTTTATTGCGCAGCCGCTGGAGCGCGGTTATGGAGTGACCCTGGGAAACATTATGAGAAGAGTTTTGCTTGCTTCACTTCCGGGAACTGCAATAACAGGGATAAAAATCGATAATGTCTATCACGAGTTTGCTGCCATTGATGGTGTCCGTGAAGATGTTCCAGAAATTGTTTTGAACCTTAAGAAGGTTCGCTTCAAATCTACATGTAAAAGAAACTGCAAGACATCTCTTTCTCTTGTTGGGCCTATGGATTTTACGGCAGGAGATATTGTTCCCCAGGAAGGCGAGTTTGAGGTCTTAAATAAGAATATGCACATTGCAACGATCAATGCCGGTGTGACCCTTAAAATTGATCTTTATATTGGGAGAGGTCGTGGGTATATGCCTGCAGAGGATAACAGGCCTGAAGGTATGCCTATTGGCTATATTGCTATTGATGCAATTTATACACCAATCAGAAATGTTAAATTTACTGTAGAGAACACTCGAGTCGGTCAGCGAACTGATTACGAGAAAATGATTCTTGATGTCGAGACGGATGGTTCCGTCAGTCCTGATGATTCAATCAGTCTTGCTGGCAAGATCATTACTGAACATGTTATGTTTTTTGCCAATTTCTCGCCAACTGAGGAAGAGTTTACCGAAGAGGAGTTTAAGCAGCAGGATGATGAGTTTGAGACTATGCGAAGGCTCTTTCATACAAAAATCGAAGATCTCGATCTTTCAGTACGTTCGCATAACTGCCTCAGACTTGCCGAAATTGACACTATAGGGGAACTCGTCTCTCACAAAGAAGAGGAGTTGCTCAACTATAAGAATTTTGGCAAAAAATCGCTGACAGAACTCAAAGAGCAGCTTGAGAAATTTGACCTGAAATTTGGTATGGATATTACCAAGTATCAGATGAAATGATAAGATTAGCAACCGTTTTTTTTGAAATATTGAGATCAGGAAACAGTCATGCGTAAAGTTAAGCCGGTAAGAAAACTCGGAAGAACCGCAGCCCATAGAAAGGCGACACTTAGAAATCTGTCAACACAACTGCTTGTTTACAAGCGCATTGAGACGACGGAAGCTAAAGCCAAAGAGACCCGCAGGGTCGTTGAGAAAATCATTACCAAGGCCAGGAAAGGCACAGTACATGCTCAGCGTGAAATCTTCAAGGATATCCGCGACAAACAGGCCATCAGAATGCTTTTTGAAGAGATCGTGGCTAAAGTTGGTACTCGTAACGGAGGTTACACCAGAGTTATCAAGCTTGCTCCACGTTATGGTGATGCAGCAAAAATGGCGGTGATTGAACTGGTAGATTACACCGAGGCACCGTCAACAAGTCAGAAAACCGGTAAGCAGGATCGCGCAAAACGAGTCAAAGGCTCGAAGAAAACGGCTGAAGCAGCAGTATCTGCAGCCGAATAACTTTTTTGCTTTTGAATATCCTTAAAGCTTATTTTTAGTCATAGTCAGCAGAAACGCAATTATCTGCTGGCAATGACTATTTGCTTTTCAGAGAAAAATGGACTGAGCTCATGGATAGGATGTTGTTCTATTCTTGAGGGAAATCCACTGTGTTTTTTGCATGAAGTCAGGGTTTTTGAAATTTCCGTTTCAAGATTCCCTCCCTTGAGGCAGATAAGAATACCGTTTGGGTTCAAGAGCTTGCTGGCATAACCGCAGAGTTTATCGAGTGAGGCTACTTGCCTCGATAGTACCGTATCAAACATTACTCCCTTAAGTTCTTCAACCCTTATATGCATTGCAACAGCGTTGCAGATGTCAAGTTCCTTGATCATCTCCTGGCAGGCAGTAATTTTTTTACCTGTCGCGTCGACAAGAAGAAATTGCGTCTCCGGAAAGATGATAGCAAGTGGAATTCCAGGTAGTCCTCCTCCCGTACCCAGATCAAGTACCTGTTCACCCTTTCTGAATGAGTGGTAAAGAGTGATTAATAGTGCATGAAAAATATGCTTGATAATGATCGGAGCATCTTCCTTGCGGCTGATCAGGTTTATTTTCCGGTTCCATTGTTCAAGACAATCACCATAACGTACCAGTTTTTGGAGCATCAAAGGGTCGATCTTTATTGCCTGTTCGGCACATAACGTCTTTAGTGTAGACAAATTATTTTTCAGTCGTTCCATTATGTCAAATCCTTTACTATTCAGTGGCTTTAACCAAAAAACAATATTTTGGGGTGAATGGCAAATCGGCGGTTATAATTGCAGTGATGCTTAGGCTTATTTTGTTAAAAAAAATGTATCTTGGCAGCCATTACAACAGCATATATTCTTAATACCATCAATTCTCAAGTGGTACCGTTTTATGACAAGTGATTCAGGCAATCATGTTTATGCCGTTATCATGGCTGGAGGCTTTGGAAAGAAGCTATGGCCTGTTTCAAGAAGAAAAATGCCAAAGCAGTTTATTGATCTTTTTGACGATGGCACTATGATTGCACAAACAGTGCGGCGCATCTCAGGATTAGTGATCGAAGACAACATATTTATCATCACCAGCGAATTGGGGCGTACTCTTCTTTCTGAATCTCTCAGCAGTTTCCGTCCTGATAATATTATTGTTGAACCTTCCAGTCGCAACACGGCGCCTTGCATTGCTCTTGCAACAGCACATATAAAAAAGAGGGATCCTGATGCTGTGACCATTGTGCTTCCATCCGATCATCTGGTTCTTGATAACCACTCATTTTTGAAGATTCTTGAGGCAGGCATTGATGTGGCCAGTGAAAAAAAAGGGATTGTGACCGTAGGTATAACACCAGACAGACCGGAAACTGCTTACGGCTATATTCAGGCAGATGGAGAGTTGCCGCTTCCGCAGGGGTTTTCAGATGGTAGCGATTTCCATCTTTTCAAGGTTAAGGCTTTTGCTGAAAAACCGGACTTGACAACAGCGGAAGAGTTTCTTGAAAGTCATGATTTTTACTGGAACAGTGGAGTTTTTATCTGGCATATTGATGCAATATCAAGAGAGTTTGAACGCTCTATGCCGGATTTGTACAAGGATCTGCTCAATATCTATGAAAGTCTTGGGACAGAGCGTGAGCAGAAGGTCATTGAGGATGTTTATTCATGGATTCATCCCCTTTCTATTGACTATGGTATTATGGAGAAGGCCGAAAAGGTGTTTGTGCTGGCAGGAGAGTTCGGTTGGACTGATCTTGGATGTTGGGATGAAGTCCTGAAAGTTGCAGAAAGCCGTAATGCCTCTGCCGGGATACAGCCCGAAAGTCGGTTGGTGAAGATAGATAGCGACAATATTTATCTTAATAATACAACAAACAAGGTGGTCTGCACCATCGGGATTAAAGATGTTATTATTGTTCAGGCTGAAAATGCATTGTTGATATGCCGCAAAGGAGAGTCTCATCGGGTTCGTGAAGTTGTTGATATACTCCGTCGTGAAGGTCTCGAAGAGTACCTTTAGGTTACCGCAGCGATTGTGTTCTAAAGTGGCCCCCAGCTCGCTCCTTCACGCGTATCCCTTATTTCAATCCCTGCATCATACAGCCGGTCCCGTATCTTGTCGCTCATTGCAAAATCCTTGTTATTTCTGGCTTCAGCCCGAAGTTCGAGCAGAATAGTCATAACACCATCAAATTTATTTATACTCTCACTGTTATCTCTTTCACCGGACAGGTCATCCGGTTTCAGGATGCAAAGGGTTTCCTTTCCTGCGCGATCAAGAAAAGCCTCAATGTCCTGCCGGGATGTCTTAGATAAAGCTTCGGTGCGATCAAGTGCTGCGTTGATGGCTTTTGCAAGCTCAAAAAGAACCGATATGGCCACTGGTGTATTGAAGTCATCATCCATTGCCTCCGTGAAGCGATGCTGGAAGGGGGCGATATCAAACACTCCGGTTCCCGACTTTTGTTCTCTAAGGCGACGTTGGGTCTCGCGAAGTTTTTCAAGCCCGGTTTTTGATGCTTTTATGGCTGTTTCTGAATAATCGAGTTGTGATCGATAATGAGACTGAAGAACAAAAAACCGGATAACCAGAGGGTCAGTCTCTTTGAACAGTTCTTTCAGATTGATCGAGTTTTTCAGGGACTTGCCCATTTTTATGCCATTGATCGTTACCATGTTGTTGTGCATCCAGAACCTGACATAAGGTTGGCCTGTTGCCGCTTCAGACTGGGCAATTTCGCAGTCATGGTGGGGAAACTTGTTCTCCATGCCTCCACCGTGAATATCAATTGTTTCTCCTAGGTATTTCATCGACATTGCCGAACATTCGAGATGCCATCCGGGATAGCCGATACTCCATGGTGAATTCCACTTCATCATGTGGCCATCATCAGCCTTTTTCCAAAGTGCAAAATCGGAAGGATCTCTTTTGTCAGATCGTATCCCTACCCTGATGCCGGACTGATGTGCTTCCAGATCAGTGCGTCCGGAAAGTTTGCCATAACCTTCAAATGACTTTACGGAGAAATAGACGTTGCCGTTTACCTCGTAGGCGTTGCCGGTTTTCATCAATCTTTCAATTAGAGCAATTTGTTCGGGAATGTGAGCGGTGGCTGCAGGAGCTATATTTGGCCGCAGAACTTCAAGCTTGTCCATATCCTCATAAAAACTTCTCGTGTAGAACTGTGCAATTTCCATCGGATCTGCTTTTTCAAGATGGGCTTGCTTCATGATCTTGTCCTCTCCTTCATCGGCATCATCAGTCAGGTGACCTACATCAGTGATATTCTGTACATATTTGACTCTGTATCCGCTCAGTCGCAGCCACCGAACAACAACATCAAATGATACATAGCTTTTGGCGTGGCCGAGATGTGCATGGCCGTATACCGTTGGTCCGCATACATACATGCCCACGACCCCGGGATGGAGAGGTTCAAACTTCTCTTTTGTTCTGCTGAGGGAATTATAAATGAAGAGTGACATCTTCTGCTGTTCTGCCTTTTTTAAAAGTGAGAAAGTGTATGGTGTCAAAAGACCGATGAAAGTTAAACATTTGGGTTTTTAACGCAAGGTTTTTAGCTTCCTTTTTATTGCTCTTTATTTTGTGACCGCTCGTTTACTGTATGAAGATTACTTTTGCCGCTTTTTACATCAGTGTATCCACCCTTTCCGGTCTTCCAGAAGAATCATCTCCTGAAATAGTGTTTGCCGGACGATCAAATGTCGGGAAGTCCACCCTGCTCAATTCCCTTACCGGGGTGAAAGGTCTTGCCAAAACCAGTTCAACTCCCGGAAAAACGAGGCTGATCAACTATTTTCGTATTAATAATGAGTTTTATTTTGTCGATCTGCCCGGGTATGGTTACGCGGCTGTCGGTCAAGCAGAGAAGGCTGCCTGGGGTCACTTGCTTGCGTCCTATATTGAACACCGGCGAACTATTTCACTGATAGTGCTGCTTCTTGATTCTCGTCATCCCGCAATGTTATCCGACAGGGCGATGATAGATTTTCTTGAGTTTCATGAACGGCCTTACGGTATTGTGCTTACCAAGTATGACAAGCTTAAGCAGAAGGAAAAGGTACAGACCCGGCGCATTATGGAAAGCTCTGCGACAAAAGCCAAATTTATTGTAAATTATTCATCTTTTTCCGGCAAGGGGAAGAGTGAGCTTCTGGCCCACTTTGATCATTATATCTGTTAATAAAAACAATCGTCGTGGAATCAAAAAAATTCAGGACACCGTCACAGTCCGCAACAGTTATTGTCGGCACACAGTTCGGTGATGAAGGCAAAGGAAAGCTTGTTGACTATCTTTCCGACAAGTACGATATCGTTGTTCGATATCAGGGAGGGGCAAATGCCGGTCATACGATCTGTTTTGATAACAAAACAGTTGTTTTACATCTGATACCCTCCGGAATATTCCATAAAGGGTGTGTTTGCGTTATCGGCAACGGTGTTGTGATTGATCCTGCAGCTTTACTTGACGAAATCAAAAAGGTAGAGGAACTGGGTTATGAAGTGACAGGCAGGCTCTTTATCAGCCATAATGCGCATCTCATCATGCCGTATCACAAACTGCTCGACACTCTGCACGAAACGGCACAGGGCGACCAGAAGATTGGTACTACCGGCAGAGGCATTGGTCCGAGTTATGAAGACAAGTTTGCCCGAAAGGGAATCAGAGTTGTTGATCTTCTCAGTCCCGAATTGCTCCAGGAGAAGCTTCGCGAAAATCTTGCAGCGAAGAATAAGCTTTTCAAAAATATTTATGAGAAGGAAGAGATCGATGTCGAGACCATGGTGCGCGAGTACGAAGAGTTCGACAAGATTATCGACCCTTATGTAACCAATACTCAGCTCTACCTGAACCGCCAGCTCCAGGAGGGAAAAACCGTACTGCTTGAGGGAGCCCAAGGCTGTCTGCTTGATGTTGATCATGGCACCTATCCTTATGTGACATCCTCAAACCCGACTTCCGGAGGTGCCTGCACTGGTTCCGGCATTGCTCCGAACTATATCGGCAAGGTGATTGGTGTCAGCAAGGCCTACATGACCAGAGTTGGCAATGGAGCTTTTCCATCGGAACTTCTGGATGAGACAGGGGAGCTTCTTGGCAAAATTGGTCACGAGTTTGGCGCCACAACAGGGAGAAAACGTCGTTGCGGTTGGATCGACCTTGTTGCTCTCCGCTATTCACTGACGGTTAATGGTGTCACGGAAATTGCTCTTACCAAGCTTGATGTGCTTGACACCTTTGAAGAAATCAAGGTATGTACCTCATATATGCTTGATGGCAAAGAGATTCACGATTTCCCGACCGATCACCAGACGCTTGCGAGAGTAACCCCGGTTTATACTGCCATGAAAGGGTGGATGGCCTCGAACGCTCAAGCAAGAACATTTGCCGACATGCAGCCCGAAGCACAGAACTATGTGACTTTCCTTGAAGATGAACTTCAGGTTCCAATCACCTTTATCTCAGTTGGTCCAGGACGCGAAGAGACTGTTTTTAAATAATGCTCAGTTTATTGTTATGGCGTTGATGGATATCGCGGTTATTCCTCTCGACAGTAAAGAGGGTAGCCTGAGTGGATTTGTTGCTGGACTGCAGGAGATTCTCGCAGAAAGTGGTTGCAGTTATAGGCTTCACGATATGGGCACAACAGTGGAAGGTCCAGCGCAACTGCTTTTCGAACTTGCACTGAAGCTTCATGATTACTCGTTTAGGCAGGGTGGCAAGCGCGTTTACACCGTCATGAAAATTGATGATCGACGGGATCGGGCTGTCCGTCTCGGAGAGAAGACAGCATCCGTTAAAGCCAAAATAGCCCCGACAAGCGAGTCGGGAGAGTAGGGGGATTAGCGAAAATATTTTATCTTCACATTCTTTATTTCTGGCCGTCGTAACACGGGTTACTCGCGGCCAGTAACTCTCAATAGAAAAAAGTAATGATGCAGGTTCCCGGTGATATTCAGATAATCAAGGAAGATAACGTCACGCACAGTTTTTGTGGTCTTGCCTGTGTCGGATGGATGTATCAGAAGATCAAGGACAGTTTTTTTCTCATACTTGGAACGCATACCTGCGCACATTTTCTGCAGAATGCTCTCGGAATGATGATTTTTGCCAAACCACGCTTTGGCATCGCCCTTATGGAGGAGGGAGACCTTTCCAAAAATGAGCCTACGCTTCAGGAAATTATCAGTGAAATCAAGGCGGATCATAACCCGTCGGTTATTTTTCTCCTCTCTTCATGTACTCCCGAGGTGATGAAGGTTGACTTCAAAGGCTTGGCTCACCATCTCAGCACTCCGGAAGTTCCAGTCCTCTTTGTTCCAGCCAGCGGTCTCGTCTATAATTTTACACAGGCTGAAGATTCAGTTCTCGCTGCACTTGTGCCATTCTGTCCCCAGGCGCCTGCTGGAGAAAAAAAGGTGGTTTTCCTTGGATCAGTCAATGATTCGACTGCGGATGATCTCAGGGCAGAGGCAGAAGAGCTCGGTATTCCTGTTGGCGGATTTCTTCCTGAATCCCGCTTCGACAAAATGCCTGCCATTGGCCCCGATACCGTTCTGGCTCCAATCCAGCCCTATCTTTCAAGAGTTGCCGTCAAGCTTTCTCGTGAACGTGGATGCAGTGTTCTCCACTCGCTCTTTCCCTTTGGCCCCGATGGCACCAGAGCATTCTGGGAGGATCTTGCCCGTGAATTCGGGATTACCGTTGATCTTCGCGATCGTGAAAAAGCTGCATGGGAGAAGATCCGCAAACAGACCGATCTCCTGAAAGGGAAAAAAGTCTTTCTCACCGCAGATACCATGATGGAGCTGCCACTGGCACGTTTTCTTCACAATGCCGGCGCTGATGTTGTGGAGTGCAGCAGTGCTTATATTATCAAGAAATTTCATGCACGCGAGCTTGAGGCGCTTGAGGGCGTACGCGTTGTTGAACAGCCAAACTTTCATCGACAGCTTGAGGATGTCAGGCGCATTAAACCCGATCTGATTGTCACATCACTGATGACAGCCAACCCGTTTGTCGGCAACGGTTTTGTGGTGAAGTGGAGCATGGAGTTTATGCTTATGCCAATTCACAGTTGGTCAGGAGTTATCTCTCTTGCCAATCTCTTTGTTTCACCGCTCCAGCGTCGCAGCAAGCTGCCAGCATTTGACGAAAAAGTATGGCTTGAAGGTGTTATGCCGAGTGCCGAATAATTTACTGCAACTCAATGCAACAAAAAACGTTATAGAAGTATGCGCTTAGCTTTCTGGCTCTATGAGGGAACCGCCCTTCATGGTATCAGCCGAGTCACCAACAGTATGAAAGGGGTTCACACCGTCTATCACGCCCCACAGGGCGATGATTACATTACGGCCACCTACACCATGCTCGAAAGAACCCCCCAATTCCCTGGTTTGTCCATCAGCGTTGTTCGCGGCAGAGACCTTGCGCAGGGAGTCTCACGACTTCCGACAACCTTGCAGCAGGTCGATGACCACTACCATCCAGAACTTATCGTTATTGCGCCAAGTTGCAGCACAGCGCTCCTCCAGGAAGATCTCCATCAGCTTGCAGCCCATTCAGGTGTGCCGAACGAACGGTTGATGGTCTATGCGCTTAACCCATTCAGGGTTTCGGAAAATGAGGCTGCAGATGGCCTGTTTACGGAACTGGTGAAGCGTTACGCAGTCAGTCAGGAAAAAACGGCAACTCCGTCGGTGAACATTCTTGGCTTTACCTCACTTGGCTTTCACCTTCGAGCCAATCTGACCAGTATCACCCGCATGTTGCAGACATTGGGTATCACGGTGAATGTCGTTGCTCCATGGGGAAGCAGCATCGAGGATTTCGGGAGACTTCCTGCAGCTTGGCTCAATATTGCTCCCTATCGGGAAATTGGTGTGACTGCAGCCGCATATCTTGAAGAGAGCTTCTCCATGCCATCACTCTGTGAAGCGCCGATAGGGGTTGAACCCACCATGGCTTGGCTTCGCTCGCTCATTCAAAAGTTAAATGCAATAGGTGCTCAACGGGGCGTTGCTCCTCTTGCCTTGCCGAATCTCAAGGCATTTTCGCTTGATGGCCTGAGTGCACCGAGCGGTGTTCCATGGTTTGCCCGGACGGCTGACATGGAGAGTTTCAGCAATAAAAAGGCTTTTGTCTTTGGCGATGCCACGCATACTGTTGGTCTTGTCAAGTTTTTGCGCGACGAGCTTGGAATGCAGATTATAGGTGCAGGTACCTATCTTGAGCAACATGCTGACTGGGTGCGCAAAGAGTTGGAAGGATACCTTCCCGGAGCGCTTATGGTCACTGATCGCTTTCAGGATGTGGCCAAGGTTATTGAGGATGAGATGCCTGATCTGGTCTGCGGCACACAGATGGAGCGTCACAGTTGTCGCAAGCTTGATGTTCCCTGCATGGTTGTTTGTCCGCCAACACATATTGAAAACCATTTGCTCGGCTACTACCCGTTTTTTGGTTTTGCCGGAGCCGATGTTATAGCCGACAGAGTCTATCTTTCATGCAAACTCGGTCTTGAAAAGCACCTTATCGACTTTTTCGGTGACGCCGGTCTTGAGTACGAGGAGAGCTCTTCTTCTGAAAAGGTATATGTTGCTCTGTCCGACAGTAACAAGGGTGCTTCTCAAACAGGTGCGCCAGTTATCTCTGAAGCTCCCGCTCTCCCTGAAGATGGAGAGATGAAATGGAGCGATGATGCTGAAACTATGCTGAAGAAAGTGCCATTTTTCGTTCGCAAAAAGGTGCGGAAGAACACTGAAACTTTTGCACGCAGTATTGACGAGCCAGTGGTTACCGTTGATGTGTTCCGAAAGGCAAAGGAGTCTCTCGGCGGATAAGATTTTCTATCAATAAATTTTTTTCTCTTAAATATTATGAGTTTAGTCTTAGCGGTATATGGTAAGGGCGGAATAGGAAAAAGCACCACAAGCGCCAACATTTCAGCGGCACTTGCCCTGAAAGGTGCCAAGGTACTGCAGATCGGTTGCGATCCCAAGCATGACAGCACCTTTCCAATTACTGGAAAACTGCAGAAAACCGTTATCGAAGCTCTTGAAGAGGTTGATTTCCATCACGAAGAGCTGAGTGCCGAGGATATTATCGAAACAGGATTTGCAGGTATTGACTGTCTTGAAGCTGGTGGTCCTCCTGCAGGAAGCGGCTGCGGTGGCTACGTGGTCGGTGAATCCGTTACCCTCCTCCAGGAGCTTGGTCTGTACGATAAATATGACGTTATCCTTTTTGACGTTCTTGGTGACGTCGTTTGTGGAGGTTTCAGTGCTCCGCTCAATTATGCCGACTATGCAATAATCATTGCCACCAACGATTTCGACAGCATCTTTGCCGCCAATCGCCTTTGCATGGCCATTCAGCAGAAAAGCGTGCGTTACAAGGTGAAACTTGCCGGTATTGTTGCCAATCGTGTTGATTACACCACCGGCGGAGGCACCAACATGCTCGACCAGTTTGCCGAAAAAGTCGGAACAAGGCTTCTCGCCAAAGTGCCCTACCACGAACTGATCCGTAAAAGCCGCTTTGCAGGCAAGACCCTCTTTGCCATGGCTGAAGCTGAAGGAAAAGCGGAGTGCCTCGTACCATACAACGAGATTGCCGATACCTTGGTTCAGGACGAACCAATAGCGTCAATTCCTTTGCCGATCGGGGACAGGGAGATCTTTAAAATGGTAAACGGCTGGCAGTAGGATAAGAATAATCAAACTATGGCATCGGCTCCGAAAACAACGTCAGCATTTCTTGGTGCCGCTCTTGTCAGCGCAGCTATGGCATTGCCTTCAGTGCAGTTTGCTAATGCTGACGCTCCTCCAGAACGGGGAACAGTCAGCCTAAAATATCTTAATTATCAGGACAGTCAGACCGGAGACACTGCAGTTACTGCTGGAATGAGCCGGGACCGGATAGCTGTTAATGCTCTTTCGATGATGGTAATAGCACCAATTGCCGGTGAATGGTCAATTGGTGCGGCGTTAATGGAGGATTCGATTACCGGAGCTTCACCGGCCTATCACTCCTCTGGTTTTCCTGCAACTAAAGCGGTGTCTGGAGCCTCAGGGGAATTGCGCCATGCGGGCGATCTTGATCTTACTCGCTATTTTTCAAAAGGAAGCGTGACCTTTGGCACAAGCTATTCCATGGAGTCGGACTATATCTCCCGAGGTGCTTCTCTTCAGGGGAGTCTATCGACGGAAGACAAAAATACGACGTTTACGGTTGGCGGCAGTTTCTCCGACGACACCATCAAACTCAATACTCCAAATGTTGTTGATGTAAAAAAAAGGGTTGAGGATGGGCAAAAGCATGTTGTTGCGGGTTTGTTCGGCGTGACGAAAGTATTGTCGAAAAGTGATATTGTACAGTTCAACCTTGGATATTCGAAGGGAACTGGCTATTTCACCGATCCATACAAGGATCCGGACAATAGACCTCGGGATCGCAACAATACGACGTTTTTTACTCGATGGAACCACCATTTCAATGGTACTGACGGTACTGCTCGGCTCTCATATCGGTACTACACTGATACGTTCGGTATACGAGCGCATACGCTTGGTGCTGAATATGTTCAGCCGTTACAGAATGGCTGGACACTTACCCCTCTGTTTCGACTTTACACTCAAAGCGAAGCTGACTTTTATGTGGCTGCAAGTGCTGCCGAAAAGGCAAATCCATCAAGAGCAACCCTGCCGTCTGCAAGTGATCTCTATTATACAGAAGATCAGCGACTATCAGCTTTTGGAGCCCTTACTGCTGGCTTAAAAATAAGCAAGCAGTTGAATAAGGATTGGTTAGTTGACCTGAAAATCGAGAAATATGAGCAACGAGAAAATTGGAGCCTGAATGGTCGAGGCGATCCAGGAGTGGCAGCTTTCCATGCCAAAAGCGTGCAGGCTGGCGTATCAAGACAGTTTTGAATCTGTAATGGTTTGAGAATCCTTCGAGTTGTCCAAAAATTTCAAATTTCACAACGGTAATTGCACCTTATACCTCCATTTTCCATCTGAATATCCGCCTTGATCTTTGTCTTCGGATTGACAAGCTCTTGTAAAAGCGCAGTGAAGGTGCCGAGGTAGAAGTTTCCGACCACTGGCTGGGTTGGAAAGGTGACCTTCACCGATATTTCAGGTGGTCGTGTCATGATGTAGGCGAACTCGCCGCTTCCTGCAAAGGTCCATGCGTTTTTGCTTATGGCAAAGAGGAGGAGCTTGAATGCGGGGCGTGGCGGAAGAAGTTTTACGAATTTCTGGAAAATGGCGGGAATGCGTACCTTCAGAAGGTAGCGAGCGGTCCGTTCGCCTGACTCTTGCAGGATTCTTGAGGTTGCTGTCTCGCCGATCTCTTTCAGCAGGGCCCCGACGAGTGTGTGAAATTTTGCCTCTTCAACCATCTCTTTCGGCAGGTTTCCTACAAGGTAGCCTTGGCCGATTTTGCGCAGCATGTTTTCTGCCTTGGTTTTACCGTAGCTTGCCTCAAGAGCGTTAACAGTCTGGATAATTGAGTTTGGGCCTATCCTGGACGGTGTATTCATCAAAAAAATAGTTTTGGTTTACCGAAAAGTCTTGATAGTGATATCGATATTTTTTGTTGTCCATCGAGCGCGTACCGTTACTTTTTCCGGATAAAATCCGAATGGTTCGGCTGGTTGAAACGGGTCGATGGTGCCAGGGTTCCATTGCTGTTTGGGATCAGGCTTTTTATTGCCATAAGGAACATGGGCGCTGACAATATAGCTGCCAGCAGGAAGTTCCGCGAAAGAGTAGTGAAGTGTTCCTTTCCTGTCACGAGATGTGGTTGTGCTGTACGATCCTGTAGAACCGGATGCTTCAATAATAACGTATTGTCCGGCGGTAAAGCATCTCCCCGAGATGCTTCCAGTTTCAGTAGTTGCTGGCGCCTTTCCGACTGGCTGGGATTGAGATACTCCGTCTCTTCCTGAAAGCCTGAAGAGTAGATCTGAAGCTCCGGAGTGAACAAAAGGAGTACTGCTCAGGCCAATCTCTTCCTCGCCGATATTATAGCGCAAGTCATTGTTTTGATCATTAATCGCAATAATCCTGTATGATCCGGCAGCAATATGCCTGAAAGAGAAAACTCCGGAGGCATCTGCCTGTATAAGGTAATCTGGCTCTCTGGTCAGCATTTTTCCGCTTCCAGCGGTTTCAGGATGTTCAGCAAAGGCGAGTATTAACGCATTTGTGGCGGGGGAACAGTCTCTGTTGACGACCTTTCCATTGATTGTTTCACTATCTATAACAGTGCCTGTGGAAAATGCCATGGTAAAGGGAGCGGGCAAGGTTCGTCCCCGGTTGTCCATGAGATTCTTCTCAAGGGTGAGGATATAAGTCTGGTTTTGTTGCAGAGGCCTGTCCAGTCTCAGTATCGTGTTTTTTGCGTCAGTAGTAATATCGTAGGCTCCGACAGAGGGAGTAAAGTGGAGTGCCTTGATCAATTGCCGTGCGGTAACGTAGTGGTTAAAGGTAAGGCGGATCGTGTTTGTTGCGACATGAAGAGCCGATGGTTCAGGATCGGACAATATCACCTGCAACGGTGTGCTATCGGCTGCTCCTCCTGAAGGCGGTCGATCAGAAGCACAACCTCCAGCAAGCCATAGCAGGAAAATAAGGAGTACGTGCATGGTGCGGGAGGTACTTCGCATGAAAATCCTTCGAATCCGTGGTGAGAGAGGCTTGATTGTATCTGACCGTGAAAATTCGTAAATTAGAAACTAATGTGGTTCTATGAAAGTTTTTCATAAAAAATTATAGATTGGTTGTCATATAGATGTCCAGACGAAATTTTAAAGTTCTTTATGTCTCCGGTGAAGTTTCTCCTTTTGTAAGAATCAGCCCGCTAGCTGATTTTATGGCATCTTTTCCTCAGGCTATTGAGGAAGAAGGATTCGAGGCGCGTATCATGATGCCGAAATATGGGACAATCAATGACAGGAAGTTCCGACTGCACGATGTCCTGCGTTTGTCAGACATTGAGGTTCATCTCAAGGAAAAAATTGACTTGCTGGATGTCAAGGTGACGGCGTTGCCTTCAAGCAAAATCCAGACATATTTTCTCTACAACGAAAAATATTTTAAGCGTAACGGTCTTTTTACTGACATCTATAATGAAAGTGATCTGAAAGGAAGCGTAGAAAAGGTGGTTTTTTTCAATGTTGGTGTACTCGAGACCCTGCAGCGGCTGGGGTGGAAGCCTGACATTATTCATTGCCATGACTGGCATGCCAGCCTTCTCCCTCTGCTTCTCAAAACGGTTTATGCATCCAATGAGTTTTTCAAGGATATAAAGACGGTTTTTACAATTCACAATATTTATCGTCAGGGTATTCTGCCTTACAAGGCATTCCAGCGGTTACTTCCTGAAGAGGTCTGTTCATCTCTTTATTGCAACAATGAGGAGGTGAATCTACTCTATACCGGCGTTGAACATGCCGACCTTCTTACGACGACTTCGAAAAGTTATGCTGAAAAAATTGTGCATGATGGTCCACAGACTTATGGGCTCGGACGTGTTCTTGGAGAGTATCAGGCAAAATTTTATGGTATTCTTAATGGTATCGATATCAGGCAGTGGAACCCTTCGACCGACAAGCTCATCAAGAAGCGTTACAGTATTGAGCATATAGATGGTAAGCTTGACAACAAAAAAGCATTGCTTCAGGAAACGGGCCTTCCATACCGAGAAGGTGTGCCTGTTGTGGGTGTGATTGCTAATTTTGACGAGTTTCAGGGTGCAGATCTTTTGAAGCAAAGCCTTGAACAGCTTGCAGCGCTTGATATTCAGCTTGTGATCAGCGGTTCAGGGGACAAGACGTACGAAAAAGTCTTTCAGGATTTTGCCTTGGAGCATCCCGAACAGGTTAGCGTTCAGACTGAATATTCCGATGCTTTTTTCCACCTTGCCATTGCGGGGCTGGATATTCTGCTTATGCCGGGTATGATTGAATCATGCGGTATGATTCAGATGTTTGCCATGAGCTATGGAACGATACCAGTGGCTTATGCTGGTGGCGGGATTGTTGAAACTATAGAGGATCACGACGAAGAGAGTGGGTCGGGATTTATTTTTTATGAATATACCAGCCAGTCACTTGTTGACAAGCTGCAGGAGGCTCTCGAGTGTTTTCATGAAGGGGAGAGCTGGCTGCGGATTGTTACCGAGGCTATGACGCGCGATTTTACTTGGAAAAACTCTGCAGAAGAGTATGACCACCTGTACCGTGAACTTCTTGAACAATAGGAGGTTATGGTGCAAATAATAAAGGTTCTCTTTCTTGACCGGGATGGAACAATAAATCAGGATACAGGTTCTTATATCGCATCGAGAGAGCAGTTGCAGCTCATTGATCGTGCAGATGAAGCAATTGCCCTTGCCAGAAATGCCGGGTTTCGGATTGTTATCGTGAGCAATCAGGCTGGTATTGCCAGAGGAATAGCTACCGTCGAACAGGTTGAAGAGGTAAACTGCTATCTTAATGAGTTGCTTTCGGCAAAAAATGCAGGGTTTGACCGTTGCTATTACTGTCCCTTTCATCCTGAATATCCGCACCCTGATTACGACCGTTTTATAGATTATCGTAAGCCGGCAACAGGTATGGTTGAACTGGCGATCAATGATTTTTTGGCCGAAGGCTTAATTGTCGACAGGGGGGCCTCGTTTTTTGTTGGAGATAAAACGATCGATGTTGAGTGTGGTCTGCGTGCCGGACTCAGGCCGGTGCTGGTAAGGACTGGTCATAATGAGGAAGAGCTTTGTTTGACGCGGAACATCATTCCTGAATTTGTGGCTGACGATCTCTATAAAGCTGTGACGGAGTATATTCTTGCCTCAGTCTGAACCTGTTTTGCTCTCTTATGTCAGCCTTTGCAGGTTATGCTGACTCTTTACGTGCACATTCCATTCTGTAAATCACGCTGTTCCTACTGTGATTTTTACCTCGTCACGCGACAGGAGCATGTCGGTGCTTTTTTTAAAGCTCTTTCTCTTGAAAGCGCATCCCGGTCGGCTGATCTGAAAGGAAAAACGATTAGTGCCATTCATTTCGGCGGCGGTACTCCATCAATGGTTCCCGTGCACTATCTTGCCGGATGGCTTGACGACATTGCCGCGCGGTGTACGTTTGCTCCCGATATTGAAATAGCGCTTGAAGCCAATCCTGAAGATCTCAGTTGCACGAAGATGGATGAGTTCCGGTCGGCGGGGATAACGAGGCTCAGCATTGGTCTTCAGTCTTTTAACTCCGAAAAGCTGCGGGTGCTTGGTCGTGCGCATACTGCACTTGAATCGCATAAGGTAACAGCCGGTGCGATTCGGAGGTTTGAGTCAGTGAGCATTGACCTGATATGCGGGGTTCCCAGCGAGCATCTGCCGATGTGGGGAGCTGACCTCAATGCAGCTCTGGCGCTGGGGCCACACCATCTTTCGGTCTATATGCTCTCGGTTGAGCCGAAAACCCTCCTGCATCGGAAGATCTCCAAAGGCATACTTACCGTTCCGGACGATGCAGCGCAGGCATCCTTCTATGAAACAGCGATCAGAGAAGTGGCGCTGAAGGGGTACAACCATTACGAAGTCTCCAATTTTTGCCTGCCGGGCCATCATTCCCGTTACAATCTTGCAAGCTGGCGGCGCGAGCCATACCTTGGTTTTGGCCCTTCTGCACACAGCTTTCTTGTTTCTGAAGAGAGTGAGATCCGTACGGCAAATGTGTCAAGCCTTACTCGTTATATTGCAGCTCCCGAAAATGCTGTGATGTTTCGTGAAAAATTGTCGGATGCAGAGCGGTTTACTGAACAGGTTTTTCTTTCCCTGCGAATAAACAGCGGTCTTGATGTTGAGTTTTTGCGAAAAGAAAATAAATTGAAGGACGGTCTTTTACAGACTCTTGATCTCTTTATAGAGAAAGGATGGATACAGCAGCAGGCGGGGCTTTTTTACCTGACCGAAAAAGGTTTTTTGTTTGCCGATTTTATAGCAGAGGCTCTTATTTTCTGATAACCCGATACTTCAGAGTACGTTTCACCCATGACACACCGGACGATTAACCGCACTCTTGCTGTTGTTCTTTTTCTTGCCGCTGAAATTTTATATCTCCGCACTATGGCTCCCACCTTTTCGTTCTGGGATTGCGGGGAGTTTATTGCCACAGCCTGTACACTCGGAATTCCCCATCCTCCCGGAGCGCCGCTCTTTCTGCTGCTCGGTCGTCTCTTTTCAATGATTCCTTTGTTCAGTGATACTGGTGCAAGGGTTAACCTGATCAGTACTCTCGCCAGCGCGGCAACCATCATGTTGACCTATCTGATCACAGTGCGGTTGATTATCCTCTACAGAAAAAGTGAGCCTGACCTCTGGAGTTCTGCTGAAAAGATATCGGCCTACGGTGGGGCTGTTATTGGTGCATTTGCCCTTGCATTGTCAGATAGTTTCTGGTTTAACGCTGTTGAAGCTGAAGTGTACGCACTTTCATCGCTTTTTACGGCACTGGTGGCTTGGCTGATTCTCCGCTGGTACGAAGAGGAGCCCAAGTCCGGCCATGAACGTTGGCTGTTGCTCGTTATGTATGTTATAGGGCTTTCCATCGGGGTGCATCTGCTCAGCCTGCTTGCTGTTTTTGCTGTTGCGTTGCTCTACTTCTTTAAAAAGTTTGAGGTGACTTTTAAATCCTTCGCACTGCTCATTCTCGCGTCGTCCGCCCTTTTTTTCATGATTTATATCGGCATCATCAAGGTGCTTCCGATATTGCTGCAACTGACCTCATGGTGGGGATTTCTTCTCTTTCTCGTGGTACTTGGCTATGCTGTCTGGTATTCACATACGCACCGCAAGGTGCTTATGAATACCCTTTTGATGTCGCTGTTTCTCATTATTATCGGCTATACATCCTACGGCATGATTTTTGTACGGGCGCAGGCAGGACCGCCGATCAACGAAAACAATCCTTCGACCTCAGAGACTTTTTTTTCTTATCTCAACCGCGATCAGTACGGTGATATGCCGCTCTGGCCGAGACGGTGGTCACCAGAGCCGGTGCATCAGTATTACTACCAGCAATATTCAAGTGATCTCGACTATTTTCTCACCTACCAGATGCAGAAGATGTACGTTCGCTATTTCGGTTGGCAGTTTATAGGACGCGAGCATGATATGGAGGGGGCAGGAGTCGACTGGTCGGTGCTTTGGGGTATTCCTTTTCTTGTGGGACTTGTTGGAGCCATAACCCATTTCCAGCGCGACTGGAAGATGGGACTGGTTGTGACTGCGCTCTTTGTGCTTACCGGTGCCGCGCTGGTTATCTATCTTAACCAGACTGAGCCTCAGCCAAGAGAGCGGGATTACAGTTATGTCGGCAGCTTTTTCGCCTTTGCTCTCTGGATAGGAATCGGGATCGAAAGCATTTGGCAGTGGCTTGGGGAGAGGTTGAAGCTTATCGGCAACAGGTCTCCAATGCTTCTTGCGGTATTGATGGTTGTACTCGGCTTTTTTCTGATTAACGGCAGGATGCTGCAGGCGAACTATCGGATGCACGACCGTTCGGGGAACTATGTTCCGTGGGACTGGGCATGGAATATGTTGCAAAGTTGTGAAAAGGATGCCATTCTTTTTACCAACGGCGATAATGATACATTTCCATTGTGGTACCTGCAGGAGGTCGAACGTATCAGAACCGATGTGCGGGTCGTTAACCTGAGTCTTGCCAATACAGGCTGGTACCTTGATCAGTTGAAAAACAGCCGCCCGCGCGGGGCCAAACCTGTTGCATTCAGTTTAAGTGATGGAGAGATTGCTGGCATTACCTATGTCCCCATTGATTCAGTTGATGCAGTGCTTCCTTCATCGGCAATCAGTCAGCAGCTTTTGCGTGAGTCACGACTTCATGGCCGTTCGCTGCCGTCTGAACCGGTCGATACCATGACTTGGCTGCTGAAGCCCGGATTGACGTATAATGGGCAGGGATATCTTCGTCCCCAGGATATTGCTGTCTATGAGATTCTGATGAACAACTTTGCTCGTCGTCCGGTCTATTTTGCCTTGACGGTCGATCCCGAAAGTATGATTGGTATTGAAAAATATCTTCGTCTTGACGGTCTTGCCTACAAAGTAGTGCCGATGAAAAGTGCTGATCCTATGAGCAATGTTGATCCGGCGGTGCTGTACAGGAATCTTCTGAACGTGTATCGTTACAGAAACCTCAATAACGCCCAGGTCACTATTGAAGAGACGTCGAGAAGACTTTGTAGCAACTATAATCCACTGTTTGTCCGTCTTGCCCTTGAATTGGCCACGGATCCTGAGGGAACTCTTCTCATCAGAGACGTGTCAGGTGCACAACGGAATGTTCGGCGCGGAGCACTTGCATTGCAGGTACTTGATACCTCAGTCAAACTTCTACCTCTGGCACAATATCCTTTAAATCCGGAACTTGCCGGTTCAGTTATTGCACTGTATGTTCGTTTGGGCGAAAAGCAGAAAACGTCAGTATATATTAATTATCTTGAGCAACTCGGTGTTCACTCCTCGCCAGCTTCTGACCCTCGCCTTTTTTATGTTCTCGCCAGGGCATATAGGGATATTGGCCGCAAAGATGAGGCGAAACAAATTATTCAATCACTTTCTCGTGAACTGAAGGAACCAAAACTGGTAGAAGAGTTTGAAACAATGAAGGAATAAAAATTATGCAGAGCACAATTCATCCAACTGCCGTTATCGGTCAGAATGCCGTTCTAGGGGAGGGCGTTACGGTCGGTCCCTATACCGTTATTGAAGACGATGTTGAAATAGGTGATGGTACCAGGATATGGCCCCACGTTCATATTGCATCTGGTGCCCGGATCGGCAGCGAATGCAAGATCTATTCTGGTGCGGTGCTTGCCACTGAGCCTCAGGATCTCAAGTTTTCTGGAGAGAAGACTTGGCTTTTTGTTGGCGACAGAACAGTTATCCGGGAATGTGTTACCCTTAATCGGGGCACGAAAGCGAGCGGTAAAACCGTTATCGGCTCTGATAATCTTTTTATGGCTTATGCGCATGTTGGCCATGACTGTGTCATCGGTAATCACGTTGTTGTCGCCAATTGTGTTCCGTTTGGTGGCCATTGTGAGGTTGGCGATTATGTTGTTGTTGGTGGACTTGCCGCAGTTCACCAGTTCGTTCGTATCGGTCGCTTTTCAATGCTTGGAGGACTCTCAAGAGTTACGCTTGATGTGCCGCCGTTTGTCATGGCTTCAGGAAATGAATCTTTTCGCTACGAGGGTCTTAACAGTATCGGGTTGAAACGCAGAGGATTTACCCCTGAGAAAATAACGTTGATTAAAGATGCATACAGGATTCTTTTTCAATCGGGCCTTCTTCTTGCCAATGCACTTGAAAAAGTGACATCAGAACTTCCTCCTGAACCTGAAATTGTTGAGATTCTTGACTTTTTCGCATCTGGCACTCATGGCAGAAAATTTATCAGGCCGTTCAATCACCAGTAAATTAAATTTCGCAGTATGTCTCGATGGGCAATTGGTATAGATCTTGGCGGTACAGCAATCAAAGCCGGGGTCGTCGGTGAAGAGAGCGGTCTTCTGGCTGACAGAAGGATTTTTACCGATACGGCATCGGGTCCTGGCGGAATCGTTCTACAGCTTGCAGGCATTATTGCTGCTCTTTATCGAGAAGCATCCTTGACAAGTAAACCCGAAGATTTTGACGGTGTCGGGCTGGGAGCTCCTGGAGCTGTTGATGCTGAGAGAGGGGTACTGAGCTATCCTCCAAATCTTCCTGGATGGGCCATCTTTCCCTTGCGTGATGAACTGCAAAAGTGCCTGATGGAAAAGGAGCAACTTGCGATGCAGGTTATTATCGATAATGACGCAAATATGGCGGCTTTTGGTGAAGCTGTCTATGGGGCTGGCCAGGAATTTCGAGATTTTGTTATGGTGACTCTCGGTACTGGTGTGGGCGGCGGGATTGTGCTGAACAGAAAACTGTATCGCGGAGCACATGGTACAGCAGGTGAGTTAGGCTTTATGATTCTTGACTTTGAAGGGCCAACGCTTCATGCTGGCATACGGGGGACTCTTGAAAGCCTTATTGGAAAAAAGGCCATTGTGGCACTTGCATGCAGTATGATTGCTGCGAGTCCTTCTGGTTCCTCTGTCGGTAAATTGTGTAATAATGACTATACACGTCTTTCGCCGCGCCATCTGGAATATGCCGCACATGAAGGAGATGAAGTTTCCCTTGCTGTATGGGAGAGAGTTGGTTCCATTCTCGGCGTGGGGCTTGCAAACGTCACGGCGCTCATGGATATCAGAAAATTTGTTATTGGCGGTGGGATTTCAGCCGCAGGAGACCTTATATTTGTTCCTGCTCTCAATCAACTCAGGAACTCCATGCTTCCTTCAATGCACGAAGGTCTTGAGCTTGTGCCAGCTTATCTTGGGAACAAGGCAGGAATGTACGGCGCAGCGGCCTTATGCTTTGGCTAATCATAAAGAGAGTTTGTCATGCGCGAACAACTGCTTCACCTCCTTTTTCCTCATGTATGTCTCGTCTGTCAAAAACCTCTTCTTCCTGATGAAGAGTACTGCTGTGCCTCCTGTATGGAGGAGTTTGAACCTTTCAGAACTCCTTCAGAGGCAGAATATGTTTTGCGCCAAACCGTTGTTTCCCATTTTGGAGAGCAGTTCCCGTTTGAGCGCGGTTGGTGTCGTTACCAGTTTCACAAGAAAAGCGCACTGCAGCAGGTGCTTCACTCGATGAAATATGAGGGCCTTTTTAACCTCGGAAAAAGTTTCGGTCGTCAACTGGGCGAATGGATGCTCTCCGGGGGTGATATCGGTGATATAGGGTGCATTGTGCCGGTGCCGCTTCACCACCTTAAAAAAACAGAGCGATCTTATAACCAGTCAGAAAAAATTGCCGAAGGTCTCGCTCAATCGTTGAAGCAACCGGTTCGCTCCGAGTTCCTTGTCAGAAAACGGTATACCGTATCGCAGACAGGGCTTTCGGCTGAAGCGCGAAAACAAAATCCCGCAGGTGCATTTCTGGCGACAGAAGGTGTCTGTGGTTGTCATGTTCTGCTTGTTGATGATGTCGTGACAACAGGCGCAACCCTGGCTGCTGCCGCACAGGCACTGCGCGAAAGTGGGGCTGAAAAAGTCTCTCTTGCCGCTGTAGCTGTAGCCGCAAAGGAGTAAAGAGCTCATGGAACTCTTTTATACTTCGACGGAGAACATCGATCTCCATTCACAGAGCCTTGTGCTTGATGGTGATGAGTTTCACCATCTTGCACGGGTGCTGAGAAAAAAAACTGGAGAGAGGATTTTTGTAACCGATGGTTCTGGCTTGTGCTGCGAGGTCAGCATTTTGGATGTTGGCAAAACTTCATTGACGGGTAAAATTTTTGGCCATACAAGCTTTGAACGTCCAAAAACCGGCGTGACGGTTGCCCTTTCTCTGCTCAAAGCACCCCAAAGGTTTGAGTTCTTTTTGGAAAAGGCCACCGAGCTTGGAGTATCCACAATCATTCCCATGATCACGGCCAGGACGCTCTCTCAGGTGTCAAGTGAAAAAGTTCAGAGCAAGCTCAGCAGATGGAGGACTATTGTTTTGTCAGCGGCGCGGCAGTCAAAACGGTATTATCTGCCACAGCTCTGGGAGCCACTCTCTTTCAGGAAAGTTATTGCCCTTCCGGGTTATGATCTCAAGCTGATTCCTTATGAGGGCTCAGAGATGCCGCCAGAGGTAGAGTGCTGCGGAAAACAGTCGATTTTTCTGATTGGTGGCGAAGGTGGTTTTACTGCTGATGAAGTACAGGAAGCTCAGATCGCCGGGTTTCGTGCAATATCGCTGGGAAGAACAATTCTCAGGGCTGAAACGGCAGGAATTTTTGCTGTGGCTTATGTTCGTTCACAGCTTCTCAAAGAGGATTATGTGGAGTGGTTTTAAGTTATTTGGGGCTCATAATAAAACGATCATGAACAACATCAAAGCAAACCAGGTTATTCTCCTTCTTCTCCTCCTGTTTATTTCGGCCATTTTTTTTGCCATGATTCGTTATTTCCTCATGGTTATTTTTCTTGCAGCTCTTTTTTCAGCCCTTGTCATGCCTGTTTTCAGCCATTTTGAGCGCTGGTTCAAGGGAGGTAAAAGCCTGAGTGCGGCAATGACGATGCTCATCATGCTGCTCATTGTTGTTCTTCCCCTTGCAACTCTTCTTGGTGTGGTGGCAAAACAGGCCGTCAGAATAAGTCGTCTTGCAGTACCCTGGGTACAGCAGCAGATCCTTGAGCCCGCAGCATTTGACCAACAGCTTCGTTCGCTCTCATTTTATCCAGAAATTGAGCTGTACCGTGAGGAGATCCTGCAGAAAGCCGGAGAGCTTGCCAGTACAACAGGTTCGATGCTATTCAACACTATCTCCTCAGTGACTTATTCTGCAGTCAATGACCTTTTTCTGATTTTTACCTTTCTCTATACCATGTTCTTTTTTTTAAGGGATGGAAGGTTAATATTGGCAAAGATGCTCTCCTGGTTGCCTCTGACGAACAATGATCAGTACAGGCTGCTTGACAAGTTTCTTTCTGTGACAAGGGCGACTATCAAAGGGAATATAGTGGTGGGAATTGTGCAGGGCACTCTCGCCGGTTTTGCCCTGCATTTTGCCGGGATTGACAGCGCCATCTTCTGGGGTACACTCATGTCGCTGATTTCAGTTGTCCCGGTACTTGGCCCTCCGATTATCTGGGTACCGGCGGTCATCTATCTTGCCGTGACAGGGCAGTATCCCCAGGCGATTGGGGTTCTGCTCTTTTGCAGTATAGTGGTCGGTCATATCGACAATATTCTTCGTCCCATCTTGATCGGGCGCGATACTCAAATGCACGAGCTTCTTATTTTTTTTGGAACGCTCGGAGGTATCGGGATGTTTGGGCTTTTCGGATTTATTGTTGGTCCCATAGTTGCCGCTCTTTTCATGACAGTATGGGAGATGTACGGAGAGAGCTTCAGCGAGTACCTTTCAGAGATCAAAAGCGACAAACCATCCGATCAAGAGTGATCTCAACAACAAAAAAGCGACCATCCGATCGCTTTTTTGTTGTTTCCTGCAATGAGGCTCAATTTCCTCTGACAACCTCTTCAGTTGAGAAAAAGAAGGCACCCTCAATGGCTGCATTTTCGACAGAATCAGATCCATGGACGATGTTCTCTCCCTTGCTGTCAGCATAAAGTTTACGAACGGTGCCTTCGTCTGCCTGGGCAGGATCGGTGGCGCCAATGACGGTGCGGAAGTCAGCAACAGCATTATCCTTCTCAAGAATCATCGGTACACAGGGACCGGAAGACATAAACTCAACCAGCTCTCCGTAGAAAGGGCGTTCGCGGTGCACGGCATAAAATTCTCCGGCAGTCTCTGTAGTGAGTCGGATTTTTTTCATGGCCACAACACGGAAGCCAGCACGTTCGATGTGGTTAATGACAGCGCCGACAAGATTCTTGCGCACGCAATCGGGTTTCAGGATAGTCAGTGTTCTTTCCATGGTGGTGGATACAATATTATTCGTTACTGAAAACAAAAAGTTTGAGCGAAGATACAGAAATGCGCGGGATTATTGAAACTCATGCCGCATCAATTTTTGCGAGTAGATCCTTCATCGGCTGATAAATAATGGGCAGAAAATCGCTGTAGGCCAGCAGCACGGTTCCCTCTTCATCAACAAGCACATAAGCACGTTGCGACATGCCCAGGAAACCGAGAGCATCGTAGGCTTTTGCAACTGTTTTTTCAGTATCGCTCAAGAGGGTGAAGGGGAGCTGATTACGCTCGGCAAAGCTTTTGTGCGAGGTCGCACTGTCGGAGCTGATGCCAAGCACAGCAATGCCCCGTTTAGTGAACTCCAGAACATTGTTCCGGTAATCACACATTTGTGCCGTACAAACTGGAGTGTCGTCACCCGGGTAGAAGATTATCAGTACTTTTTTTCCGGTAAAGTCGGAGAGAGAAACGTTCTGACCTTCAGCATCTGGAAGGGTAAATGCTGGCGCTTTAGTTTTTTCTGCAATCATGGTTGCTCGCTGTTTTCGTGTTAACCGAAGAGTTCCGTTATATTCCTCTCAACATACTACTAAATTTTTGAAAAGGGAGCTGGAGGCTCCCCGTTATGGAAATTCATTTCCGGCGGGTTCCGTCAGGAATGGTGCTTTTTGCTCTTTTTCTGCTTTTTTCAGGGTGTCATTCAGGCAATAACTCAGAAGAAACAATAGCGTTACTCTACAAGCAGGCCAATACTTGTAGTCGCAGTCATGAATATTTGAAAGCTCTTGATTTTTATAATAAGGGTCTCGATCTTGATACACTGCATGTAACCGCTCCACGGGTGGTCAGTGCCTTGTATGAGAAAAGAGTTATCGAAGGCTTGACCGGTGAGTATGGTGAAGCGCTCCGAAGCACGGCGCGTCTTGAAAAGCTTCCAGTGGGAATTCTGTCGGATTCACTTCGTACCAGGATCCTTGTTGATAAGGCAACATGGCTTCGCGAACTTGGAAATTTCAGGGATGCTGCAGCAACACTTGAAAAAGTCCTCTTTCCCTTACCCGAACTTCGGCTTGAGTTGGCATCTCTTTACCGGGAGGACGGCGACTATGAGAAGGCGGCAATGATTTATAGTAAATTTTCGGGTCACGAGCAGGATCCTGTCACAAGGATAACTGCCTGGGCAGGGCTTCTGCAGTGCAAAGTTGCGCTGCCGCAACTCGCTCTTGAAACTGCTGATGCTCTTGCCGGAAAAATTGCAGCCGAATCTGGGCGGGTTTTGGCGATAAAGGGAGCATTGATACCGAGGATCCAGGCGCTTAGAGCGGCTTCAAAAAGCCTTCAGCTTCTTGAAAAACAGCGTAGAAATGCCAGCTATCTCCTGTTCAAGGCCCTCATTCTGGCCGAAGAGTCGCAAAACCCCTTTCTTTTGCAGTTGCTTCGTTTGGAATCAAATGCGATCATAGTTCGTAAAGCAGATCCCTTTCGCGAGGCTGCCGACTATTTTCGAATAAAAAATATGCAGTATGCTCAGGCCGCGTCGCTTTTTATGCTTGCCGGAAGCAAGTCGCTTGAAGACAATGAACGGATTGCTGCTTTGCAACAGGGTTTTTCTCTTGGCCGGGATTGCGTTCCACCCTGGCCGACAAGTGAGCTTTTTCAGCTTGAAAAAAGTGCTGGCCGCTCCTTGACCGGGCTGCTTCTTCAAAAGTCAAGGATTTTTGAGCTTTTCGATGCCGGAGAGAAAATTGGTACCCTTGACCTGAAGCGCATCCTGGAGAGATATCCAAATAGTTTCACGCTTGGAAAAGGCCATGAAATTCTTGAGTTGAAGGTTCGACGATTGCAACACGAAATCTCGGGACTGCTTCAGCGGAAAGCAGATATTTTCATTCGTGCTGAAGGCGAGGAAAACAGCAAATTCATTGATCAGGCACTTAATCGTAAAAGAGGAAGGATGTTGGAACTGCTTTCGGAGGTTCGGGCAATAAACCCTGCTGCAGCCGAAGCCATCCAACTTATCCCGGTAACGCTCCGCACGGTTCAAGGGGCGTTGAATGAGGGTCAGGTCATAATCAAGCCGTTGTTTTCTGACAGTCTTTGTGGTGTCATGTTTATTGGAAAGAGCCAATTGCAGATTGCCAACAGCAAATTTCCTGTTGACTCGCTTCATACTGTCGAATCAGGGATACGTTCTTTTCTTGGTGAGCTCGCCTCAGCTTCCCCTCGCTCTTCTTCACTTGACAGCGAACATGTATGGTTTACTAAAGCATTGTACGAGCCTTTTACAGGATTAATTAGTGCCTCCAGGCATGTTGTTGTTATAGCAGAGGATCTTTTTCCATACCATATACTCGGAAGCGAACATGAACTTTTTCTTCAACAGAGATATTCATACTTGCAATCGATTAAGGAATTTGTCCTGTTAGCTGAGAAGCCTGAGCAGGTATCCGGTATCTCCAGGATATTTTTTTACAGTGTCAAGAATCTCTCAGGTGCCCGGCTGCATAAACTGTTTTTTCCTCGTGATCGGATTTTTCTGCTCTGGAAAAATTATAGCGGAGCTGAGCTTGAAGCGCTTCAGCAGCAAATTGGCAAAGAGATGGAGGGTACGGTTTCTGGTTCGGACGCATTGTTTCGTCTTGGAAATAATTCTGCAGATGGAAGTGATGTGTGGAGGTATATCTCCTCTTATGGAGTTGATTAAGTAAGTAGAGGGGATAGTTTTTTTAGTAAATTCTTACATAGAATATACCTATTCTCATGTTATCTCTATCCGGATTTATTTATGACGGAAAAGGTGTCAGGTAGCAAGGCCTTGGAGCTTATGGCAAGGGAGTTGAAAAATGTCAGGATTAAAAAAGAACTTACCTTGGAAGATGTAGGGCAACGGGTCAAGATTAAAAAAAATTATCTTGAGAAAATAGAAGCAGGGGATTTTAGCTTTTTACCCAGGGTGTATATTTTTACCTATATCAAGGAATATGCGCAGGAGATGGGAATCAATAACGAGGAAGCCCTTGAGCAATGCAGAAAGGAGCTCCAGATGTATAGTTCTGCCGGGAGTAATCTTTCTGGCGATGGGGGGAGTAGCCCGAGTGCCTTAAAGTCTGATGTTGATGCGAACGTCAAGAGTATCAGGTTACCACCAGTCAGGACAATGGTAAAAATCGGTGCTGTTTTTTTTGTATTAGCCCTTCTTGTTTTCCTTTACTTTTTTAAAAGGTAGTTATTAATTTATTTCTACTGCTGTGAGCAGTGGGCCAGATAAATCTCTTTTGTGCCGGTGTCACCATCTCCTTCACACCTGTTTTCACCATATTTTGGCGTTATAAATATTAATAGGATAAAAAAAGTCTCCTTAAGGAATTAATAGTGGGGTTTATGCATTTCTTAATGCATATTCGTTCTATATGCTTCAACAATTGTTGTGATGAGTATTATTTGAGACCGTTCAAGAGCAAGTTTATTATGGCTGAAGAAAGTTTCATCTGAGAGTTTTTATTGATTTTGATGCATTCAGCCATCTTGGGTTGTGGATCAATTTTGGAATTTTGATGAAAGTAGACGTTGTGATAAAGAAAGTTTATTGGCTATTATTCGTTTTTTAATAAGGCCTTGAGCCGTAACCAGGAATTTTGAAAGTATTATGGCAGACATGAAGGTATATTTTGACCACAATGCCACAACACCGCTGCACCCGGAGGTGAAAAAAGAGATGATTGCGGCCATGGAAATGTTTGGCAATCCTTCCAGCATGCATGCATACGGGCGTGAAGCAAGGGCAAATGTTGAGGATGCTCGCCGGAAAGTAGCTGATTTTATTGGGGCGCAAGAGAATGAAATTATTTTTGTCGGAAGCGGATCGGAAGCAAACAATACGGTGCTTTCGCTTTTTGTCTGCTCTTCCAGCCAGTGTATTCCGGGCTCAAGACGTGGCACCATCATTACCACGAAAATTGAGCATCCCTGTGTGCTTGAGACCTCTGAGTGCCTTGCTCATCAAGGCGTAAGGGTAAAATACCTTAATGTTGACCGGTACGGTAAAATAGATCTCGATCAGCTTGCCGGTATGCTCGGAGATGATGTCGGTCTGGTCTCCGTCATGATGGCAAATAATGAAATCGGTACATTGCAGGATATTGAAGCCATTACAAAAATGGTTCATGAAAGCGGTGCTTATATGCACACTGATGCAGTTCAGGCAGTCGGTAAGGTTCCTGTTGATGTTCGAAAGCTCGGTGTCGATTTTCTTACTATTTCGGCTCATAAAATATACGGACCAAAAGGGGTCGGAGCGCTTTTTGTCAAACACGGAACTCCCTATTGCCCTTTAATCAGAGGAGGTCATCAGGAGCGTGGTCGGCGTGCCGGAACTGAAAATACTCTTGGTATTCTTGGAATGGGAAAAGCGGCAGAGATGAGAATGAACGAAATGCCGGAAGAGGAGGAGCGGTTGCTTCTCTTGAAGCAGGTATTGAAAAAAGGGATCGAGGAGAGTATTGATGATATTGCCATAAACGGGCACCCAACAGATGCGCTTGCCAGTACACTTAACGTCTCATTTACGGGAGTTGAGGGCGAGGCTATCCTTCTCTATCTTGACCTTGAAGGCATTGCGGTTTCTACTGGATCGGCCTGTGCATCAGGTTCTCTTGATCCTTCGCATGTTCTTCTTGCAACGGGAGTCGATGCAGAGCTTGCCCATGGATCGATAAGGTTCAGTATGGGACGAGAAAGTTCAATGCAGGAGGTGGAGTACCTGCTTAATGTTTTACCACCAATAATTCAACGAATCAGAAAGATGTCAACGGCATATATTAAAGGAGGATTGCATGCTGCAAGCAGGTGAATGGGCATATAGCGAAACACTGAAGGAACATTTCATGAACCCTAAGAATATTTTGCAGGGTGAGGATACCGATGCTTTTGATGGCGTGGGGATGGAGGGTAATCTGCAGTGCGGGGATCAGATGATGGTGGTCATAAAGGTGGACAAAGAGAAAGATACTATTACCGATTGCCAATGGAAGACCTATGGTTGTGCCAGTGCGATTGCCAGTACTTCGGTTCTTTCAGAAATGGTCAAGGGCAGGACGCTTGATGATGCGTTTCATATCTCTCCCAAAGAGGTTGCCCTTGAGCTTGGAGGCCTTCCGGATCACAAGATCCACTGTTCTGTGCTTGGCGACAAGGCATTGCGAGCCGCCATCAATAATTATTATACCCGCAATGGCCAGGAGGACAAGGTTAAGCAGGAGCAGGCCAAGGTGATTTGTCAGTGCATGAATATTACCGATCATGATATTGAGGATGCTGTGCTTGAAGGGGCTCGCACCTATTTTGAACTTCAGGAGCACACCAAGTGTGGTACCGTCTGTGGTCAGTGCAAGGATGAAACTGAGGTGCTGCTCGAAAAATACAAGCACATACATTTTGGTGCATGAGGTAATGAGGGACGAGAGAGGCAAAACCTTTTTTATCCATACGTTTGGATGCCAGATGAACCAGGCGGATTCTGGTATTATAACAGCCCTTCTCCAAGAGGAGGGCTATGTTCCGGCAGAACAGGAGGCGGATGCAGGGATTGTAATTCTCAACACCTGTGCCGTGAGGGAAAATGCAGTTGATCGTATTGAGCACTTTTTGCAGCGCCTTCATGGCCAGAAAAAAAGAGATAAAGGGCTGATTGTCGGGGTTGCTGGCTGCATTCCTCAGTACCAGCGGGAGGAGATGTTTTCATTGTATCCTGCTATTGATTTTCTTGCAGGCCCGGATACCTATCGAACCATTCCCTCACTGGTTGAGCAGGTTCGCAGCAGCGGAAAGCTCGCATCACTGGAGTTCAACTCTGCCGAAACCTATGAAGGTGTTGAACCTGTGCGGCAGGGAGCTACCAGTGCTTTTGTTCCCGTTATGCGGGGTTGCAACAATATGTGTGCCTATTGTGTTGTGCCGTTTACCCGCGGTCGCGAACGCAGCCAGCCCTTCAGGTCTGTCATCGCAGAAGTTCAGAAGCTTGTTGCTTCCGGTTATAGGGAGATTACTTTGCTTGGCCAGAATGTCAACTCCTATTGTGATGCTGACGAAAGGTATGACTTTGCCGCTCTGCTTGATGCAGTAAGTCGGGAAGCACCTCTGGCACGAATCCGCTTTACCACATCACATCCAAAAGATATTTCCAAAGCACTTGTCCGAACGATTGCTTCTCGTCCGAATATCTGTAACGCTCTTCATTTGCCGGTGCAGTCCGGTTCATCAAGAATGCTTGGCCGCATGAATCGTGGCCATACCATTGAGGAGTACAGGGAAAAAATAGCCTTGATTCGCTCAATGATTCCGGATGTCGCACTTTCAACAGATATTATTGCCGGATTCTGTGGCGAGCAGGAGAAAGATCACCAGGCATCTCTTGAGCTTCTTGCCGATATCCGGTTTGACTCAGCCTACATGTTTTATTATTCAACCAGACCGGGAACTCTTGCCGCAAGAACGCTTGAAGATGATGTGCCGGAACCAGTCAAAAAGCGACGTTTGCAGGAGATTATTGATCTGCAGAACCGCATTTCGGGAGAACTTTTCCATGAAGCGATCGGCACTGTTGTCGAAGTGCTGGCTGAATCTGAAAGTCGGCGCTCGCCGGAGCAGCTTATGGGGCGGACGGCAGGCAACCGGTCGGTTGTCTTCGATCGGGAAAACTTTCAGCCGGGTGATTTTCTGAACGTGGTCATCACCGGCGCGACATCAGCAACCTTGACTGGGAAGCCAGAACATATATATTTTTTATCTTGAGCGGTATTTGTAAATTGGCATTCTGAAACATCTGAATCATTTAACACGCCTTCCATCAGGCGTCGGAGTGAAGTAAACGTATGCCAGTTCCTGCAAAATTTGGGCTGATCGATAAAGTAAGAGCACATCTTGAATTGCTTGATCCTGTTACCTGGATCAGCGTTTTTCCATGTCTTGCTGGTGGTGTTATGGCATCAGGTGCCATGCGGGGTACAGTACACGATTATCTTCTTCTTTTTGTTATTTTTTTGATGTTTGGTCCACTTGGCACCGGCTTCAGCCAGTCGGTCAATGACTGTTTTGACCTTGAACTGGACCGGGTCAATGAGCCCTCCCGTCCAATTCCTTCAGGTCGTCTGAGCGAGAAAGAGGGGTTATTGAACAGTATTATTGCCTTGTTGCTTGCTATTGGACTTGGAGTGTTCCTGTGGATCCATATTGGCGGGATCAGGGGTCTGGTAATACTGGTCTCAATATTGGTGGCTCTCTTTGTTGCTTATATCTATTCAGCTCCACCACTCAAGCTGAAACAAAATATATTTGCATCGGCTCCTGCGGTAGGTTTTTCTTATGGTTTGGCTCCTTTTTTGTCAGGAAATGCCTTGTTTGCTGATATACGTCCTGAAGCATTATGGCTTGCCAGTCTGAACTTTTTTATGGCTGTGGCATTAATTATCCTTAATGATTTTAAATCAGCGGAAGGTGACAAAGAGGGTGGTCTCAAGTCGCTTACGGTTATGATTGGTGCCAGAAATACTTTTCTGGTTTCATTTATGATTATTGACACTGTTTTTGCTGTACTTGCTTATCTTTCATTCAGTTGGGGTTTTATTATTCCAGCAGTTTTTGTCCTGATTGGCCTTGTCTTGAATATGGTTCTCCAGGTGCAGCTTTTGCGTGATCCAAAAGGCGGGATTTCTTTTATGAAAGGGGCTGTGGAGGATGGTTTTGGTAATGCGATAGGGAAAAGTGATGTCCAGGAACACAATACATTTCTGAGATTTCAGGTTGCGAACAATTTTCTGTTTTTACTCAACAACCTGCTTGTTGCGGGTATGGTTGGTATGAAATACATTCAAGGGCTCTGATTTTTCAAATAACTCCTTTAATACAGGGGTGTAAATCTTAAATCATCGGTTAGCTATGGATACTCTTCAGGCAACATTTTTTTCGCTTCCGGTGGTGTGGCATAACGCACTGGTTACTCTTCTTACCTTTGTGTATGTTTTCAGTGTGCCGCCGTTGATGGATTATCTGGTGACCAATCACTCGCTTCCAAGGGATATCAGCCGCAAAATCACCCATATCTGTGCTGGTTCTGCCATTATTTTTCTTCCGCTTTTTGTGGATGGAGGGTGGTCACAGTATCTCAACATTACCGTTTTTGCTGTTTGGACAGTTCTTCTCATACAGAAAGGTCTTTTTGCTGCCGATGATGACCAGGCAGTGAAAACCATGACCCGTACTGGCGACAAGCGTGAACTCCTCAAAGGGACGCTCTATTTTGTGATTGTCGCCATGATCTGTGGTACCATATACTATAAACAGCCTGCAGGTGTTTTGGCCATGGCAATGCTCGGCTGGGGTGATGGTCTGGCGCCAATCATCGGCACCCGCTACGGAAAAATGAAATACCATGTCCTCAGCGATAAAAGTGTTGAAGGGAGTCTTGCGTTTCTGGCTGGCAGTCTTGCCGCCGGTCTCTTTTTTTCTCATCTCATAGTGCCTGAATCATTTAATGCCGGGAAAATTCTGATTATTGCGCTGATCGCAACGGTTGTAGAAGGAGCGAGTCCCAAAGAGGTTGATAACCTGACCATTCCTCTTGCAGTCATTGCCGCTTCCCGTTTTTTGTGAGATCAACTAAAGAGGGGGGAAATGTCGGCAATTTATTTCATCAGTGACATTCATTTAGGCCTTCAGGACGAAAAAAGCGAGCAACTCAAGCTGGAAAAAATCGAACGACTTTTTGCCATCATCAAGGCTGAAGGTCGTTGTCTCTATATGCTTGGAGATATTCTTGATTACTGGATGGAGTTTCACCATGTGATTCCAAAGGGATTTACCAGATTTTTTTGTTTGTTGTCCGATCTAGTGCGCCACAACATCAAGGTCGTCTATGTTGCTGGAAACCATGATTTTTATCTTGGCCGTTTTTTTGACGATGAGCTCGGGATCAACACAATCTATGGTATGCAGGAGCTGCTTCTCGACGGTCGTAAATTTGTAATTGCCCATGGAGATGGTCTCGGCGAAGGCGATCTTGGCTACAAGTTTTTTGTCCGTTTTATCAGGAACCGCTTCAACATTTCTCTTCTGTCAGGGATTCAACCGGATCTGGCTATTAGTCTTATGAAAGGTTTATCACAGTTGAGCCGTGCGCATAAACCAGTCAACATTGTTTTCGAAACAGATCGGTTATTAAACTTTGCGGAATCATTGGCCGCTGAAAAAGAGTTTGATTATTTTATTTGCGGTCATAATCATGTCAAGGGGGTAACAGAACTTTCTACTGGATCCAGCAGATATGTCAATCTTGGTACCTGGATTGATGGCAGTTCCCCCTATGGAGTTTTTAACAATGGTATTTTTATGCTCAGGGAGCTATAACGTTAATAATTATAGATAGTTGTTGTTATGAGTAATGTAAACAAGGTATTGAAGCTTGGGTTGCCGAAAGGAAGTCTGCAGGATTCAACAATCGATCTATTTGGGCAGGCCGGATTTCATTTTTCTGTTCAGAGCCGTTCCTATTTTCCCTCTATTGATGATGATGAGCTGGAAGCTATACTGATCAGGGCTCAGGAGATGGCTCACTATGTAGAACTGGGCGCTTTTGATGTTGGGCTGACAGGAAAAGACTGGATTATTGAAACTGATGCCGACGTGGTCGAGGTTGCTGATCTGGTCTATTCAAAAGCCTCTATGCGGCCTGTTCGCTGGGTGCTCTGCGTTCCTGAAAACTCGCCAGTCACGTCGGTGAAGGACCTTGAAGGCAAGCATATTGCTACTGAAGTAGTTAACATTACAAAGAAATACCTTGCCAGAAACGGAGTCAATGCTTCGGTGGAATTCAGTTGGGGTGCCACAGAAGTCAAACCGCCGGATCTTGCTGATGCTATTGTTGAGGTGACCGAAACAGGCTCTTCACTCAGGGCAAACAAGCTGAGAATTGTGGATACAATTCTTGAGTCCAACACAAAATTGATTGCCAATAAAAATTCATGGAATGATCCATGGAAAAGAGAAAAGATTGAGAACATGGCTCTGCTTCTCCTTGGAGCCATCAATGCCCAGGGTAAGGTCGGGCTGAAAATGAATGCTCCAAAATCTTCGCTTGACAAAATTATAGCCATCATTCCTGCTTTGCGTCAGCCAACCATATCCAGTCTTGCTGAAGATTTGTGGGTCGCTATTGAAGTTATTGTCACCGAAAAAATTGTTCGCAAACTGATTCCAGAGCTGAAAAGGGCTGGTGCCGAAGGTATTTTTGAGTACAATATCAACAAACTGATCGACTGAAAAAGTTCTCTCTACTCATGACCATGCAGGCTGCCCGAAAGGGCGGCCTTTTTTATCGTCACTATGCTGTTTTTCTATCAGATACTGGTGCTGGTGTCATTACTGGCTTTCCTGGCAATTGTGCTGAGAAATCTGGTTGACCTTCCCCGTATGCCAGCAAGTCCCGCACAGTCAGGGCCCTTCGTTTCAGTTCTTGTGCCAGCCCGTAATGAAGCGCTGAACATTGTGCGATGTATACGATCACTTTTGCAGCAGGACTACGGAACATTCGAGATTCTTGTGCTTGATGACGGCTCAACCGATACAACACCGGAGTTGTTGCGTTCTCTTGTCAGTGAGTCGGGTGGACGCATGCGCTCTCTCAAGGGGGAACCGCTCCCTGAAGGGTGGCATGGCAAGTCCTGGGCCTGTTATCAACTGGGACGTCATGCAAAAGGTGAACGACTGCTTTTTACCGATGCTGATACCATACACCAGCCTGATGCACTTCGCCGCTCAGTCGGAGCCCTTGAGGATTCTGGAGCTGATATGCTCTCACTGACGCCATACCAGGAACTCGAATCGTTCTGGGAAAAGCTTGTGGTGCCGATGGTCTATTTTATTCTTATGTGCTTTCTGCCTCTTCGGCTTGTCTGGACAAGTCGAAACCCGGCATTCAGTTTTGCTAATGGACAGTTTATTCTGTTTCGCAGGGATTTTTATGACAGAATCAACGGACATGCCGCAGTCAAGGGCGATCTTGTTGAAGATGTATGGCTTTGCATGGCGGTAAAAAAAGCTGGTGGAACCGTTACTGCTTATAACGGCACTGATACGGTCAGTTGCAGAATGTACCGCAATGGCAAAGATGTTTGGGAGGGGTTTTCAAAAAACCTTTTTGCCGGTCTCGGGTACAAAACACTTGCTCTTCTTGCCATGATTGTCATGACGGCATTATTATACATTGCTCCGTATGCATTTCTCGTTCGCTCACTATTCATATCGGAATTCAGCGTGCCGCTTTTCTGGCTTCCGCTTATACAGATCGCGGTTGTTCTGCTCAGCAGGGTTATTATTGCTCTTGCTTTCCGTCAACCACTTTCGGTAGTGCTCCTTCATGTTTTCTCCCAAGTCGTGTTGCTTGCCATAGCGGTCAACTCATTTTGCGTTATAAAATTTGGCAAAGGGGCTTCATGGAAAGGGAGAAACTACAATTTTTCCTGATAGAGGAGAGAATTCGGGGAAGGTGATATTTTTTTTTTAAATTGCACGATAAAAATCAGCATCTCCAATCCGGCGATCTGTTGCAGGCCAAAGAGTATCAATTCAAACAAGAGTATTGCTTATGGGTTTCTTATCGAACATATTCGGGAAAAAGGAAGTGGAACTCAAGCTTCCAAAGGTTATTGAGGATGTCAACCTGATAAAGACGATGGAAGGTCATCTTGACCGGGTGCTGGGTGTAAAATTCAGCTCCGATGGCAAAAAACTTGTTAGTGGCAGTTTTGATGAAACAGTTATGCTTTGGGATGTGGAATCAGGCCGGAGCCTGCTCACCATGAAAGGGCATGATACCTGGGTTGAGTGTATTGATTACAGCCGTGATGGTAAACGCCTTGCAAGCGGAAGCACGGACAGTACAGTAAGAATCTGGGATGCTGCGACCGGTCAGTGTCTGCATGTGTGTAAAGGCCATGATACAGCGGTACGTATGGTGGCGTTCAGTCCAGACGGTAAGATTGTGGCGAGCTGTTCACGTGATACTACCATCCGGCTTTGGGATGTCGAAACTGGGAAAGAGTTGTCAAGGATTCTCGGACATAAATCATATATTGAATGCCTTGCTTACAGCCATGATGGTAAAAGACTTGCAAGCTGCGGTGAAGAACCGGTCATAAAAATCTGGGATGTTGCAACTGGCAAAAATATTGCCAACTTCAAGACAGATGACAGGCTATCGCATGCTTTGGCTTTCAGTCCTGACGACAAGCTTATTGCTTTTTGTGGACGCGATGCTCTGGTAAAGATTCTTGATGCCGCAAGCGGAGAGATTATCAAAGTGCTTGAAGGTCATGATGATGCTGTGCGTAGCGTCTGCTTTACTCCTGATGGCACAAAGGTTGTCAGCGCGGCAAATGACGAATCGGTCAGGTTGTGGGAGATACAGTCAGGGAAGCAGCTACATCTCTATCGGGGCCATGTTCTCGAAGTGCAGTCGGTTGATGTCTCTCCTGATGGCAAAGTCATTGCCAGTGGGAGTGATGACCGTAAGATAAAGCTCTGGGGAATCATGTAGGAGAGATGTGTTTTTTGTTTTACGGTATTCCGAAGCTCTTAAGGAGAGCTTCAAGGTTTTTTTTGTCAACAGTAAAAAAGTAGCCTAAACTGTAAAACTTCCTTTTTGAATTAGCGTAAAGTAAGTAAATTAATTTTACGGGGAGTAAATTCGTTTTTGAGCGCTTCATGTCGAGGTTGCTCATTGTAACGCCAAGTTTAACTGGCAAAAATAAAAAGAGGTAGATATGGGTACTCAGGTTGAAGGAACTGTCAAATGGTTCAACGAAGAAAAAGGTTACGGATTTATCGAGCAGAAAGGCGGAAAAGATGTGTTTGTGCATCACAGTGCAATTAACGGCACTGGACGCAAAACGCTTGTTGAAGGCCAGAAAGTTTTGATGGAAGTGACTCAGGGAGCAAAAGGCCTTCAGGCTGAAGATGTAACTCCTCAATAAATTATTTTCGTTTTGTCCGGGTAACTGGCGGCGTTAATTATGACACAAAGAAACAGAGGGCGCACCATAATGCGCCTTTTGTTTTTTTGAATTCAGATATTTTGAGAAATGGCCGATGAACCGGGCCTGATTCCAGGCATCTACATTTATTGCGATCGCTGGTGTGAGCGTTGTGCATTCACATCACGTTGCCTTCAGTTCCGTATTGAAGCTGAAGAGGTAGAACATGGTAATGCGTTGCAGAATTTTGATGCATTGAACATGAAATTTTGGCAGGAGATGGGCAAAGCCTTGGTGCAGGCTATGCGCCTTATCAGAGAAATTGCCGCAAGGGAGGGTATTGAACCCGATGATCTGCAGAAGGAAACGCTCTTTTCTGAACCGCCCGAGAGTCTGCAGCGTGATGCCCGTAAACACCCCTGTGCGAATGCAGCCATTCTCTATGCAGGCATGGTTAATGAATGGTTTGCGGCTGTCGATGAGCTTTCTGAAGGAGAGGAATCGCTGTTGACTCACCCTCCACCCACTCTTGAAGAGCCGATACAGGTGATCAGACATTATCAATATTTTATTTACCCGAAAATTGTTCGGGCGATTGAAGGACGTCTCAGCAAAAAGGAGGCTGCGGGCAGTGAGATAGAGGATGACGTTAGCGGTACAGCTAAAGTTGTCTTGATAGCTATTGATCGCACCCTTGCCGCGTGGAGTGTGCTTTACGGAGAGTATCCCGCTCAAGAAGACAGCACGCTTTCAATTCTGCTTCATCTCGATCGGTTGCGTCGTTCAGTTGAAGTTGTTTTTCCTGCAGCGCGCGCATTTATTCGCCCGGGATTCGATAGATAATATTCCTGACATCTTTACAAGATTAAAACAATTACAAGGAAGTCATGCTTAACACAAACAAACAAAAACTTGTAGAATTTCTGCTGCAGTGCCACCCAGGCCAGCCAAAAACCAGAGGAACCTGGGAGGTGGACCATCAGGGCGCCCCCTTTCTTCTTCCCGCAATCGGAGGTATTACCCTGAACGTTCAGGTCGGCGATCCGGCATTCGGCTGGGCAGGCGACCATATTGAACCAGGAGTCAGTTGTACTGCCGATACCATGAAACCTTTCGAGCATCCAAACGTTGGTTTGCAGATATTCTCTTGTGCAGGCAACACGGCGACTGTTGCGACCGGTGAGGCCAAAGGGGCTGAAGGTCGTGTTCTCGGTCACCATGGTGGGTCAGAGCATGTGATTGTCAATTTTGATCGCGATGTCAAAGAGAAGATGCTCTACAGCGACACCATCATCATTCGCGGCAAAGGGCAGGGACTGAAACTCATTGATTATCCAGATATCGCACTGTTCAATCTAGACCCGACTTTGCTCCACGCCATGAAGATCCGGGAACTTGAGGGAGGCGTGCTCGAAGTGCCAGTCACCACCATCGTGCCAGCAGTCTGCATGGGCTCCGGTATCGGTTCAGCCCATGTCGCCAAAGGAGATTACGATATTATGACCAGCGATGCCGACACTGTTCAGGAGTATGGGATTGACAAAATACGTCTCGGGGACTTTGTTGCCCTGCTTGACCACGACAACCGTTACGGCAGAGCATACCGCAAAGGGGCCATTACTATTGGTATCGTTATACACAGTGACTGCCTTGAAGCCGGTCACGGGCCAGGCGTTACGACGCTGATGACCTGTGCCTCTCCGCTCATCAGGCCGATTATTGATCCTGCGGCCAACATTGCAGACCTGCTCGGGATTGGTACGACGTTGAAGGGTAATAATTGAGAAAAAGCGTGTTTTTGCCAATCATAGCCTCCTTGCATCAAAAGGTGCCTCTGGCACACCGGCAAAAGTAAAGTGTGGCTGAAGAGAGAATCATTCTGTAAATTTACTCGGCAGAGCAACTACCCGAGAGAGTTTTCAATCAGGCTCCCGGCATTAAACGCATATATGGAGCAAGTTCAACTTAACTGGATCGCCAATTTCATCTGGGGCATTGCCGATGACGTGTTGCGCGACCTCTATGTTCGGGGTAAATACCGCGACGTTATTCTGCCAATGACCGTGCTGCGGCGGCTCGACTCGGTGCTTGAGCCAACCAA
>Ga0209697_10000520_pt1 | contig 62883 bp, 49 predicted proteins | sample AliMusrvi5mmetaG_FD_184115 | JGI IMG/M metagenome (GOLD analysis project Ga0209697, IMG submission 184115) | Freshwater lake bacterial and archeal communities from Alinen Mustajarvi, Finland, to study Microbial Dark Matter (Phase II) - Alinen... | ecosystem: Environmental > Aquatic > Freshwater...
GAAAAAACTCCTCCGGGTCCATAATGGACTCTCGGAGGAGCGGAGAAACAAAGTCGTCGAAGAGATTCTGAACGGGAAAAACGAAAGAAAAACGAAGAAATCAGCCTTACAGAAATACCATTAAACCCGAAATGGGAAAGAAACAATAATATAATGGCAATCTATCATCATTGATTGATTTATTCGCTTCTTTTCCGTATACTGTCACTGAAACATGTAATGATGAATTATGGCCGAAACAATGAATAAGGTTTCCGGGAAAGATCGATCCGTGTGCGTTATCGGTCTCGGTTATGTCGGCCTCCCGATCGCAGTGCGAGCCGTGGAGCGAGGATATTCCGTCACAGGACTCGATCTCGATGAGCGCAAAGTGACTCTCATCAACGATGGGAAGTCCCCGATCGAGGATGCGGGTTTGTCGGAAGAACTGCCGAAGTATCCGTTCACGGCCTCGACCAACCCGTCAATACTGTCCGATGCCGATATCATCCTTATCTGTGTACCGACACCCGTCGACGACGTGCATTTCCCCGACCTCGCTCCGGTCAAAGGAGCGACCGACCTTGTCGCCAAGTATGCGAAAAAGGGTGCTCTCGTTGTTTTGGAATCGACCGTAAATCCGGGAGTGTCCGAGGAAGTGGTCAAGCCGATACTTGAAAAAGCCGGCTTCGTCGTAGGCCAGGATATCCATCTGGCACATTGTCCCGAACGGATCAATCCCGGGGACACGAAGTGGTCGGTCAAGAACATCCCGCGCGTCGTCGGTTCGACGAGTCCCGAGGGGCTGGAGCGGGCACTCGCCTTCTACGGAAGTATCGTCGATGGAGAGATTCGTCCGATGAAGTCCATACGGGAAGCCGAGGCAGTCAAGATTGTCGAGAACTCTTTTCGTGACATCAACATCGCATTCGTCAATGAACTCGCACGTTCGTTCGACAAGCTCGGTATCGACGTGAAAGACGTGATTCGCGGTGCGGCTACCAAGCCGTTCGCGTTTATGGCGCACTATCCGTCGTGTGGCGTAGGCGGACACTGCATCCCGGTCGACCCGTACTATCTCATCGAGCGGGCCAAACAGTCCGGTTTCGACCACCGGTTCCTCAAAATCGCTCGCGAAATCAATAACTCCATGCCGGCCTATGCGGTCGAACTGTTGCAAGACGAGCTGAACTCGATCCGTCTACCGCTCAACGGGACCAAGGTCGGTGTACTCGGACTCGCCTACAAGCCGAACGTGGACGATCTTCGGGAATCCCCCGCAGAAGATGTCATTGCGGAACTGGAACGATACGGCGCCGATATCGCGACCTTCGACCCGCATATCTTACGCCTCTCTTCGGAAAAGACGCTCGAGGCGATACTCGATCGTTCCGACGCGGTCATCCTTGTCACCGCACATCGCGAGTTCCTGGATTCGATTACGCCAGAGCTGCTCGCAAAGCATGGAGTCAGGGTATTTATCGACGGACAGAACACTTTCGACCGCCAAGCCATAACAGAGGCCGGCATCGCATACAAGGGAATCGGACGATAACGCATAGAGTATGTTTTCGTTGTTTCGTACCGTCATCTGGATCGTAGGGGCGTTCACCGTAGTCATATTCGTACTCGGCTATTTCGGGTATGAACCGAATTGGAATTATTGGAATTCACAGAAAGAGCACTGCTCCAGCATGGCTATGCAGTGTCGCGACACCCTTGTTCGCACGGGAACGGACGGGGCGGCCTCACAATGCCAGTGGAATTGCGTCGATTTCGGACTCCTGATCAAAAAACGATAACTCGCCGCTAACATCCGCACGATATGAAACTCATCGTAAATATCCCCGCCTACAACGAGGAAGAAAAGATTGCAGAAACCATCGGTCGGATAAGAAAAAGTTTCGAGGCCGATTTTTATCGGAACGGATCGGGAAATATTCTTACTGAAAAGCTGATACAGGTCGTTGATGACGGCTCTACCGATTCGACTGCAATCCGTGCCAAGGAAGCTGGTGCCGATATCATCATTTCTTACAAGCAAAATAGGAAGCTCGCATACGCATTCAAACGTGCCGTCGAAAGTTCCTTGGAGAACGGCGCGGATTTCATGGTTAACATCGATGCCGACGGGCAGTTCGACCCGAAGGATATTCCGGAACTTCTTCAGCCGGTGGTCGAAGGAACATGTGATATGACCATAGCAAATCGCTTCGGAAACATCACCGCGAAAGACATTCCGTGGATTCGCAGTTTCCTGAATCGGTTTGCCGCTTCGATGGTCGGTTTCTTTCTGAATACGAAAACCAACGATCTCACTTGCGGATTTCGTGCGCATAGTCGCGAGACGCTCTTACGGCTCAATCTCGTCAATGTGAATTTCACGTATACGCAGGAAACGATCATCGACGCGATAGGGAAGAATCTCAAGCTCCACTGGATTCCGATCAATGTCACCTATCATTCGGACCGGAAACCGAAAATCACGAAGTCGGTTTCGAAATTCGTATCGAACGGTTTCAAGATAATACTGAAGGCGGTTCGCGATGTCCGACCCATGAAATTTTTCGGCATTCCAGGACTGTTCATGATCGGTCTTTCAATCATCCTTTTTGTCATCTTCCTTTTCTTTTATTTTCGGGATTTCAAAATATCTCCGTATCGGAATTACCTCTCCTTTTCCGCGATTTTTTTTGTCGTCGGCTTACAGTTCGTCGTCTTCGCGTTGCTCGCCGATATGGTGAGATCCAGCAGACTTCTGGTTGAGGAACAGCTGTACCTCACCAAAAAGCGACTCTACAAAGGAAAGTGAGCGAAATTATGAGAATACTCTTCATCTCGCGCGCCTACCCGCCGATCATAGGTGGCATCGAGAATCACAATCGCGACCTCGCGTTCTGGCTCGGCAAGAAGACCGACCTGACACTCATCGCGAACCGTCGTGGCAAGGGATTTCTTCCACTTTTCCTCCCGTATGCATTCATCAAAGCACTCTTTGGACTGTATCGGAACGACGTCATACTCATCGGAGACGGAGTGCTGGCGCCGATCGCATTCGTCCTCTCATGGTTCCGTCCCAAAATACTGACCGCCTGCGTCGTCCACGGTCTCGACCTCACATACGGATCGAAGCATAGCTTCCTTTCTCGTCTCTATGCCGGACTGAACCTACCTTCCCTGAAATCGATGGATCGGATTTTCGCCGTCAGTTCATTCACGAAACAAGAAGCCGTTTTCGCCGGCATCGACCCGGAACGCATAACGGTCATCCAAAACGGTATCGATCCGGACGCACTTGTCGTCCCGCACGACCGTGTCGCGCTCGACGCGCTCCTCGGCATCGAATCGTCAAAGCACTTCGTCATCGTTCGGATAGGCCGATATGTGAAGCATAAGGGCGTCGAATGGTTCATCCGAAACGTCGTGCCACGTCTGCCGGACGAAGTTTTTTTCGTCGCAGCCGGAGCGGTCGTCTCCGCCAACACCGCTGGCGATGAAGATTACTTCCCGCTCTGCGAACGAGCCGTCTCGGAACTCGGTCTCGAAGGAAATGTGAGGCTCCTGAAAAATCTTTCCCGACCAGACATCCTCACGCTCCTCAACAATGCAGACCTGGCCGTGTCGCCGAACATCAAGGTCCCCGGCACGATGGAAGGATTCGGTATCAATGTGATCGAAGCGAACGCCTGCGGACTTTCTGTCATCGCTTCCGACCTCGAGGGACTGACCGAGGCGATACAGCCGGGAGAAAACGGTTTCCTTCTTGATCCCGGAAATGCAGATGCCTTTGTCGACGAGATTGTCCGGATGATCGGAAATCCGTCTCTTCGTACGACTGAAGGCGTCAAAGCGAAGGATTTCGCCCAAAAACACTATCTGTGGAGCACTCTCTCGGACCGCTACGTCGAAACCCTCGAAGCCGACCTCTCCCGCTGACCTGGTTGGAATTCCGCATGCTTTCCCGTATACTGTCCGTATGATGTTTCTCCTCTTTCTTCTCATCGCAAGTTGCATTCCTCTCTCCGGATACATCCTGTTTCGGGGATTATTCGGTCGATCATTCGAGGTTTTATCGCTCGAACGGTTCGTGTTCTCGTTCGTACTCGGCATCGGATCGCTCGACTTCTCGATGATCGCGCTCGGAAAGGCCGGCGTGATACTCTCCGCGCCGTTCCTTTTCGTATCATTCTTCGCCATTCCAATCACATCCGTACTGCTTCGACAGGCATACGGACGCTACGCACCAGAGACATGGAGACGCCCGAGAGAAAAGGCATCCGTTGCTGTCGGTCACAGAGAGATCCGATTCTCACCGACTGAGCGGGCGTTGTTTCTCCTACTGATCGGCTTGACGATTTTTCTCAAGACCCTCTACCTTGCGGACATCGGTCTCCCGACGGCCACCGATCTCGGACATCACATGTACTGGTCCAAGGTCATCACCGATACGGGCCGTCTTCCTGATTATTCCAAGCGCGAAATCATCGATGTCGGAAACGGACAGTCCGCCCTTTCGGGTCCCGAGCCCATTTCCGACTTCATCATCGGCGAGCATCTTCCCTTCGCCGCGATCGCTACCCTTTCCGGCGTGTCGTTTATTTCGGGGTTCCCGATCTCCTTCCTCCTCCTGATAAATATCCTCTCCGTCATCTCGACCTTCATCCTCGCCGTCCGACTTGGCTCGTTCCTGTTTCCCAAAGAACCGATTTCTCCGGTGTCCGTAGGCCTCGCCGTGCTGTTCTTTGCCGGACCGCTGTTTGCGCTTTCTTCTCCCGAAGCGAAATTCGTCTCGGGTGGCGTTGTCGGAAATCTCTTCGGAAACCTGATGATTCCGCTCGTTCTCCTTTCCCTCCTCCGCGCATTCATAGAAGAAGACTCGCGTTTCCTCGGACTCGGTATCCTCATCTCACTCACGCTCGCCTATACGCATCACCTCTCGACATTTGTTCTCGTCTTCATCATCGCCGGCATATTCCTTTCACTCATCGCGATTTCTTTCCGACAGCTTCCGGGCCTGGCCCAAAAGATCGGAAGGCTCGTCCTTTCCCCATATCCGCTCCTCGCGCTCGGATTCGCCGCGGCGTTTTTCTTTCTTGTCGCCAAACCGACCTATATCGAGACGAACGCCGTGACGACCGCCGTCGGTACCGCAGTCAAAGCGACCCGGACCGGACTCTCCTTCCTGCAAACATCCTCCTCGACAGGCCCCGCCCGTATGGCACTCGGCCTCGCTGCACTGTTGATTGCCGTTTCGATCCGTCCGATACGTCGTTCCCCTGCTTTCCCGTTCGTTCTCGGATGGGGTGGCATTCTGCTCGTCATGGCGCTCCGTCCGACCTGGCTCTTTCTCAATATTCCGTCGGACCGCATCGGGACTTATCTTTCCTTTCCGTTTTCTGTCCTTGCAGGCCTCTTCCTCGCCACGTTCCCACTCATATTCCGCAAGACCGATGGAAAGCCTGGCAGCGTGTTCCTCCCAGGAAATATCTTCCTCTTCGCCGCACTTATCCTTTTCTCTTTCGCGACATGGAACGGTTCGCAGGACAACCAGTCATCCCTTCCGAATTCCACCGGGAAAGCACAGGATGCTGTCGAGGTCTTCACCGCCTCGCGATACCTCGCCGACCGGACCGAACCAGGCGATCTCTTCTTGAAAGACCATAACTACCTCGCTGCGGATTCCTGGATGAAGCTCTCTTTCATGCGCGGATATGCCTATCCGCTTTCCCGCGGACTGTTCAAGCGCTACGTGGACGAGACGAATCCTCGTGAACAGTGCACGCTTCGGATGATTTCCATGCCAAACCTTGACGGAGGACGCGCGTGTTTCGACGAAGTCGGTGTCAATCTCCTGGCGGTCAACCCGGCCTTCGACGCCGCACAATTCGAGAGTTCCCACGACTTCTCGCGCATTTATTCCGGAACGACCATCCAAATCTATGAACGAAACCGCTAAGACCGTCGAAAAAAAATCCGAGCGACCGCTTGCCGGCATACAAAGACGCGCTACGGGAGATATCCCGACGGTTTTGATAGTACTCTTTTTCTTCGCTATCGCTTCCGGAGTGCTTTTTGTCCGGATAGACCGTGACCTCGATCCGAATCTCGGGAAGAACTGGTGGACGCTTTCCTTCGAGACCCGAGATCCATCATCATCCGATTTCACGATTGACAACCACTCCTCCATTACGCGATTCACCTATACCGTTTCCCACGACGACACCGAGCTCAATACTGCACCCATCTCGCTTAGCAAAGGACAAAGCGAAACGGTACGATTGGCCATTCCGGCCGATCCAGGCCGCACGACCATTTCCGTCTCCGCCGATGACGGCACGAAAAAAGAGATTTATCGGGAGCGATAGATGGAAATAAGAATTGAGAATTGCAAAAGACGAAATACGGAACATGAAAGAGCTGAAAAACCGATTTGAATGAATTTCCTATGATCAACAAGAAAAGAATCCTTCTCGTGACCAGACCGCTCTGTCCCCCATGGGACGAAGCATCCAAAATTTTCGCCTATTTCCTGGCCAAGTCACTTCCCACGCTCCCGATCTCCATCTTGACTCATGGCCATCTGGACGACCTCTCGGAATCGATCGTACAGGAACCGGTTTTCAGTTCCGGAGATTTCAATTGGCTGTCCAAAATACAGCTCTTCTTCGCCCTGTTCCGATTCCGCGGTCGCTTCGATATCACGCACTATCTCTTCACCCCGGCGAAACTCAATGCCTTCGCGATAAAATCATTTCTCAAGCCGACGCGTGGCAAAACCATACAGACCGTCGCTACCTTGCGTGAGGATCTCTATTCCGAGACGGATCTGAAAAAGATGTTGTTCGCAGACCGGATCGTCACCTATACCGACCGATCGAAGGCCCGACTCGAGACGATGGGCTTTTCCGGTGTGGAACGCATCTATCCCGGTATCGATCTGACCCATTTCAGTCCGCAACCGAAAGATCCCGCCTTGCTGAAACGGTTCGATTTCAAGGAGGGTGATTTCATCGTATCCTATATCGGCGAATATGCCCGACTCGGTGCGACCGATATGCTAGCCGACGCGATTATCCGCTATCATCGCGATTATCCCGATTCGCCCGTCAGGTTTTTTTGGGCCGTCCGTCTCAAGAACGAGTCCGACAAGGAGAAAAAACGAGACGTCATGCGAAAGTTCGCGGAAGCCGGACTTGAGGACCGATTCTACTGCTCCGACACGTTCGCGGACATGCCCGGCGTGTACAACCTCTCCGATGTCATCGCGTTCCCGGTCGTCGACATGAAGGGCAAGTTCGACGTGCCACTCATCATCATCGAGGCCTACGCCTGCGGCAAGCCGGTCATTCTCTCGGACATCCCTCTCTTCAGCGAGTTCTCGAATGATTCGATTTCCGTCACGGTCCCCCGAGGAGACGGTGACTCGTTCCTCGCCGCGGTCGACGGTCTTGAAAAAGATCGCGAGAAGCTCGCCGAGATGGGTCGTTCCGCGCGAACATACGTCGAACGAAACTTCGACCTGCGCATCACGGCGCAACGCTATGCGGAAGTATATGAAATCATATAACGAAATGTATGGCCGACGAACTGATCGACATCTACGACGAGAACAATACGGCACTCGGCATCACGAGAATGAAGAGTGAGGCACATCGTGACGGACTCTGGCACCGAACCGTACATATTTTCCTCTTTGACAATGAAGGACTCGTACTGTTACAACTTCGAAACGCGGACAAGGACGTAAACCCGAATCGATGGAGTCCTGCGGCTGCGGGCCACGTTACTGCCGGAGAATCGATCTCATCGACTGTCATCCGGGAAACAGATGAGGAAATCGGGATACACCTTCATGAAACTCAACTTGGGGAACCCCTGTTATCGAGCGCTCTCATACGGTATCCGAATGGAATCAGAAATGCTGAATTCAAATATATCTATTTCATCAAACATCGCATGAACATTGAAAATGTCGTGCTTCAGGAGTCCGAGGTCAGCGAAGCAAAATATGTCACCATCGATCAGTTGGAAGCATCGTATCGGGAACGACCAGAGTTATTTTCCTTTGAGGGCGAGGGGTACTGGGAACGCGCATTTTCAGAAATTCGGAAACGACTCCAGTCAAATACAGACGACTCATTTTTAGGTAAATACATAACAAAATAAGTATGATAGAAGAACAAAAGGTCCACATCGCGACGGTATCGATCCTCGTGAAGGAACGAGGAACTCATGCCAAGGAAGTTAATGACATCCTGACTCGCCACGGCGACCGCATCATCGCTCGGCTCGGTGTACACCTGGAACGCGCCGGTATCACGCCCTACGGCGGACTCATTACCGTCATAGTTGAAGGTACTGCTGCGGACATCAATACGCTTACCGACGAGCTCGACACCCTCTACGGCATTGTCGCCAAGACGAGCATTTTGGACTAGCCTGGGTCAGCAAAAATCGTTTCGCGAATTTTCTTTTTCACTGTGGACAAAGAATTGATTGGCCAGATGGAAGATGAGATTATCGGATCTGTACGGTCTGCTTTCAGTGACGCTCTCGTATCGCTCTTTGTCGTCGGTAGCTATGCGACCTATGACATCGTAGACGGATACAGCGACTACGATCTGCTCGCATTTGTTGCGGATCCGACACGAACGCCGAAAAATATAAACTTCGAAAAGCTTTCTGCAAAGTACTCCGTCGCTCTCAAATGCACAGTCCGACCGATCGCGGATCTGCAAAACAGGATTCTTGGCAATGACCGAGCGACTCGATTTATCGGCAATCTTGATCTCCTTGATTTGAAGCTTCGTGCCCGTCTGCTCTACGGAAAAAATATCGCCGACGATATACCTGAGGTCCATGAGCTGCTCAAGAGAGACCTTCGATCCGAATTGCGGGCGGAGTATGCTCATGCCACCGATCCGGACCCGGTAAAAAATATCTTCGTCCGTGAACCGCAGGACTGGTGCAACTATATTATCAATATGAGTGGTGCCATTCTGCTAAGCGGAGGCGTCACCGGAAATAAAAATTTGTTTCCGGAGCTGTTACAGTCGTACCATCCGGATTTCAAAGGCATATCTTCTCTTGAAGAGGCACTTGCTTTGAGGTCATCTAAAAATATACTTCATCTTGATCGACAACAACGAATGGATTTCAAAGTCACTTTGGAATCATTCCTGAAAGAATACCGAAAATACTTTTCAACCAAAGGGACGTGAAATGACGGCCGTCAGCTCGTACCATGGCGAAACGAATGACAAGGCATGACAAAATGCCATTTTTACGGTATTCTTGATACGGAAACGTGTTAATCTTTCCGTTGTTATTGCAGATATTGCCTATGTCTAAGGAAAAATTCACGAAACTCACCGATTTCAAAAGCGAGATGAAGACCGACCGCATGAAGGTGCCGGTCGTCTTTCATGTCCAAGACGAGCTCTTACCGGCAGACAGCACGCTTTCACAACTGGAAAACGTGGCAAGTAATGACGGATTATTCCGTCATATCGCCGCGATGGCCGATGTCCATTCCAAACCTGGCCGCAAAAACGCGACCGGGACGACGGTCGCTTCCGAAAAGCACATCCTCCCACAAGTGAATGATACCGATCCCGCCTGTGGCATGCGTCTCGTCCGGACAAATATGACCGAGGACGATCTTTCACCAGAAGATATCGACAAACTCTTCAAGGCGCTCGTCAATAAAGTCCCTACCAAGGCACTCCTCGGCACGATACTCCCCTATCATGTCATCGTCGATATTTGTCGCAAAGGCATCGGCGCGGCTGTCGAGTACCTCGGCATCGAGACGAAGTACGAGAAAGAGAACTCCCTTGATCGCGGAAACTTTTTCGGCGAAGAGGTTTCCAAACAAAAAATCTACGAGGTTATCCCGCGACTCTTCCTGTTCTTCGCAAAGTTCCGTTCCGGTATCCTCGGTGCCGCCGGCAACCATTTCCTCGACCTCATGAAAGTGTCCGATCTGCCGGATCCGGTACTTGCCGAGAAACTTGGCATACGGAAGGGCCAATATGTGTTTATGGTCCATTGCGGCTCCGGCATTCTCGGCCAGTATACGATGTATATGTATACCGCCAAGAAACGTGAGCACCTTTCACAGGCCTTCATGGCCTGGCTCGGCCGGATGACATTCTTCACCAAGCGCCAGCATGTCATCGACGGCATCGCCCAAAAGATCAAAGACTTCGATTTCGGTGCCAAGGAAGAACTCTTCACCTTCGATGGCGACGGAGAGGATGGGAAGATGTATATGGAAGCTCGAAATGCCTGCTCGAACTTCGCCCACGCCAACCGCGCCATCATCGCACACAATGTGTCGCAGACGATCAAAGAGGTCCTCGGCCGTGATCCCGGTTTCGAACTTGTCTATGACATGCCGCATATCCTCGTCTCCGAGGAGGAGCACTACGGCAAGAGCGCCTGGATCCATCGCAATGGCACGAGCCGCGCGTACGGACCGACCCGAATGGCCGATCATCCAACCTTCCGTGAGACCGGCGAGCCGGCTTTCATCCCGACCTCCATGTCGACCGATGGGTACCTCTGCGTGGGTACCGACGGCAATGAATCCTCGTTCTTCTCATGCAACCATGGGGCTGGCAAGCCGAAGGTGGCAGCCGAATCCGTCGTGCCCACAAGCCGTGAGGAGCTCGATGCCAAACTTTCGACCCGTGGCGTGCACCTCTACAACGGCCGGTCATCCAAGGTCATCGAACAGGACAGCGCCCACTACAAGAACGCCGACGCCGTCATCGAAAGCGTCGTACGTAATGATATCGTCCATCCCGTCGCCAAGCTGCAGCCGGTGGCGGTGATCATGTACTAGATTTTCGGAATAATGAATTACGAATACAAAAGCTAATGAAAATTTGGTAAAACAAGGCACGGAAACAGGATAGGATCATGCAGAAAAAGAAAAAGGCCCTCTGACTCGCAGTCAAAGGGCTTTTTTTCGGTATGCGTCGATTCACACATAACATGGTGAAAGAATATAATTCCCTACGTTGAACCGAAATGGGCTGTGATTTTGCCGACTATCATCAATTCGCCAACGATGAAGAATATAATCCCAACTGAAATACGCTTCAAAGATCTCACCGCCAACTCCTTCGTAAAAAAACCAGATTTTTATTTTACCATAATCCAGCGTAAAAAATCCCGGCTCTCCATATGGATACAAATTGAGAAGGTCTTCTATATCTCCAAGAGGTGAAACGCATTTCTGTCGTAAAACTTTTGGCAATATAAAACGAATATCATTGACCATCGGGACCTTCTTGAGAAAAAACCAAACGTAGGGACGTTCCGTAGTCGATAGTATCGGAATCCTCAATGCATCAAGATCAAACCGATCCTGGAAAGGAAAGCAGAGATGATTATCATGAAGGGTTTGATAAAAATCAATTGGAATATGTGACGTGACTCTCTCTGGAATGAATGTCAATGCAACCGGTGCAATATAGCTCGTTTCCTTATAATCAAGAAGCGAAGCTGCGACTCTGTCAGTTTCCATCTTTTTCTCCTGTTAAGTGAACGATTTCCCTTTCATGCCAGGAATTGAGGCTCTCAAACGTTTGCACGTCCGATATTCTATCATACGTTCCTTCTCGACTTTGTCAATATAATGATATGAATTATGGCCTTTTTAAGCGATAATTTGTATCGAATGTCAGTCCGAGGAGAATGAATACGAACATAAGTCCGAAATTCGAGTCCCAGAGGAAATGATCGAGGAGCAGGCTTGGAATGAGGACGAGAAGTATCACGATGACTGGTGCCCTCCCATCGCCTAAGGGAGTTTTTGTTTTCACTATCGGAAATAGAGAAAACCAGAAAAAACACAAAGCGAGGACGAGGCCAGGTATACCGAGTTCGGTAAGGATGAGGAGCGGAACATCATGAGACGGCTGAATGTCCCATATTGGACGATGAGGAGAGATACGGATCAGTTCTGCGGTCTCGTTTCCCGCACCGACTCCGAGGAGCGGATGAGCACGGACGATTTGGAAAGCGTCACGGTAGGTCGACATCCGATCGACGACCGAACCGTCCCGATCGACGACACCCCCGTCGAACCGCGGGAAAACCGTCTCGTGCAATATGCCGGTAAAAATCACCGTCGAAATGACGATGGTCGCGAAGATGGCAAGCGGATATCTCCCTGTCATTCCGGCCTTTGAGCCGGAATCCAGAATATTTTTTTTCGTGGATCCCGGGTCAAGCCCGGGATGACAAAAATATATATCCGAAATTGATCGCCACGCAAGAAAGATGAATCCGAGTGCGAACCCTCCCCATGCCAGACGGGAAAAGGACATGATGAGACCTAGAAGAATGATAAGGATACCAAAAAATGTAACAGTCCTACTACAAAATCCCTGCACCACCGCTAAAGCTATTGGCGACACGCAGTCCCCTCGAAGACTCGGTACCCCATTTTTAAATGGGAGACAGGACGTCTTCCAATTTTTAATAAAAAGGAATCGTGCCTTTGAAGATGGAACGACATTGAGCAGTTTCCCTCTTTGAAAAAGGGGGAACAAGAGGGATTTTTCGCCAATTGTCGATACCACAAGAATAAGAACGACTGCAAGGAATAATCCGTATACGTTCGGATGCGAAAAGGAACCATACGCACGCAGGAACCGCCCGCTTTCATTTTTCAAGACTGATGTTCCGGCCTGCCACGATTCGTACGCGCTCATGCCGAGAACCTTCGAGGAGAAGCTATCCTGCGTCAGGAACTGTCCGATACCGATGACGGACTGGATCGCGGCCGCAACGAAAAGTACGACGACGATCCGTTTCATCTTCCCTCTTCGAACCAGGTCTCGCGTCATGACGAACACATCCGCTGCAAGAAGGATCTTTACGAAGGTATATAGGGCTAAAGCCGTGTCCTGCGCCCACAGTATCGACAAGCCCGACCAGAGAACGAAGAGGAGAAGGAACATGTCCGATTTCCGTTCATGCCACAGAGTCGTCATCATATCGATGATGGTTTTCTTTTTTGAAGCGTTCGCTTTCACAATGGCACCGAGCATGATCGCAACGGCTACAATCAAGGAAGACAGATATATACCGATTGTGCCATACTGCCACTTCGCACCATTCATGATCGGCTCACGCCACAAATACACCGTTTGAAACGGCAGGATGAAAAGAAATACGAAAAAGAGGTTGTCGGTATATCTCGTCAAACGATTCATAAAGAGTAACTAGCCATTTTTACGAAACAAGTCTTTTAGCAAGGTGCTAGAGGCTAAGCCTCCAATTGGAGGCTTAGCCTCTTTTAAAACGAACCCCGATTTCATTTACGTCAACATTATTGCCTATTGTACCATTTTCTGATACTCTATGAACAGGTTTTGCCTATTTCAAGCGTTTTTTCATTTCAAATCGTCGATCATAGAGGCTTGATTCCCTATTCTTGATTCCTTTCGCATGATTTTCATAACTCTTTCCGGCACCGACGGGTCCGGGAAATCCACACAGACTGCCCTCCTCCGTGACTCCTTCGTAAAAAGTGGCAAGAAGGTCGCTTACTTTCACGCACTCGAACACTCCCTCATTCACAAGACATGGCGAGTTCTTCGCGGACGCCGTGACTTCAAGCCCGGCAAAGAAAAGGCGGTCACTTCAGCCTCGTCGTTTTCGATCCGTCTGCGCAAACTCACGCTCGCTGTCGACGTTATCGCATTCAGGATGTATAAACATATCCTGAAAGGATACGGGATCGATATCCTCCTCTCGGATCGATATTTTTTCGATTCGGTCGTGAATATCGAGTATCTTTCCGGTTCAAAGGCTTTCCGTAGTCTCGACAGGACCATCGTTCGACCCGATTTCGCGTTCTTTCTCGATGTCTCTCCCGAAGAAATCACGAAACGGGAACGTATACCGGAACAAGGTTTGGAATATACAAAGAAGAAACGGTCCCTCTTCCTTACGGACACTGAGCGATTCAATCTCATACGGATCGATGCGGACGGATCAAAAAACGAGGTCGTATCGCTCATTCGAAAGGTCATAGATACGTAACTTTTTTTCACCGTCATGAAAAATTTCTCACGCGCCCTTATCTGGCTCACCGTTTCCGAGATTATTTTCAACGCTTCGGGATATTTCATCCACTCCGTCGTGGGCCGATTACTCGGACCCGCCGACTACGGGAGATACGGCCTCATCGTGAACCTGACGACGACTGTCATCATCCTCATCGGTAATGGCATCCCGACCGCCATGTCGAAATATCTGAGTGAGATTTTCGAGACACATCCCGACCGGATCAGGGGCATCAAGCGCACATCGGTCATTCTCCAAACGGGTATCATGGCAGTGGTCACGGTGCTTTTTTTCCTGGCTTCCCCATTCATCGCCTCACTCCTAGGCGACCCGACACTCACTCCGCTCTTCCGACTTTCCTCGCTCATCATCCCTTCGTTCGCCGCCGCCTCGTTTTATTTTTCCTACTTTACCGGACTGCATTTCTTCCGTTTGCAGGCCGCTCTCAAAACGACCCGCTCGGTCACCCGGATGGTCTTCATCATACTCCTGGCCTGGTATTTCGGGGTCAAGGGAGCGGTCGCCGGCTACATCGTCTCTCCGCTCGTCGTCTTCGGAGTCGCCGTCATTCTCGACCTCATCTGGACCGGAAAGTATTTCCCGGCGACCAAAAAAAGAGAATCGCAGGATTTCCCGACGAAAAAACTGCTCGACTATGCCTGGCCACTCACGCTCTTCATGCTCTTCTATCAACTCATCACCTCGCTCGACCTTTTCCTCGTCAAAGCGCTTCTACGAAATGATTACTGGACCGGACTCTACAATGCGGTAATCACCGTCGGGAACATCCCCTATTATCTCTTCTATGCCCTGACAATTATCTTGCTCCCCGCGATATCCAATACATCGTCGAATCGCGACGAAGCCGAAACCCGCTCGCTCGTGAACAAATCCCTTCGCCTGCTTGCGCTTGTCCTCTTTCCCACCGTTACACTCCTGTCAGCCTATTCCGGCCCGATCATCTCGCTCTTCTACGGACACGCCTATGCTGGTGCGACCGCCTCAATGAGCGTTTTCGCCATCGGTAACGGGTTTTTGACGGTATTCTATGTCCTCGCTTTTGCCGTTTCCGGCGCGGGACTGGTCATGATCCCAATGTACGTCTCCGGCGTCGGTCTCGTCGCTTCCGCAGCACTTAACTATGCCCTCATCCCGCCCTTCGGCATTGTCGGCTCGGCCATCGCCACGACCATCGTCACGTTCATCCTGATGACCGGTATCCTCATCTTCACCGACCGGCATTTCAAGGTCCACATCCCGCTCAAGCTCTGGGTCGTTTCCTTCATCTCCTCGGCAGTCCTCGTCTTGCTCGCCCGATTGCTCCCAGAAGGATCATTCTCCTTCATCGTTTCCGGTGCCGTTCTCTTTCTCCTTCACTTCGGTATTCTCAAGCTCTTCGGCGCATTGGAAAACGCGGACATCGATCCCCTCTTGAAGCTACTCCCGACAAAACCAACGAAATAAACCGGAAAAGATAGACACGATACGCCCGATAAACATGCCCCGCAATCTTACCAAATTATACCGAAATATCTTGATTTCTTGTATATCGCGCTGCCAGAGGAGTTCGCCCCGTCATTCGAAGGGGCGAACTCCTGAACGTCACAGTGATTCAGTTCATTTGGTATTATATCGCAGTATCGGGACCTTTTTGAGACAGCACATAATAAACAGACCTACCCGTTTTGTGCGGATAGGTCTTATACATATGATCGTTGGCGATCAATAACAGAACGTCGCGTGCATACACCGAACATCCTTATGAATCAATGCTCCTATAGCGTTGCAGATGTCCTTCATCAACCATTTTGATTCGAGCATATTTTCGATTTCGACGATTTTATGTGTCCGGACATTCATGAACGCCATCGCCTTGTCCAGAGGCATACTCCCAAGTCCGTCATAGTGGACGAGTATCGTCTTTTGTCCAATCGGCACAAAGACACTCCACGAATCCGCGGAAAAGAGTTGTTGTTCCAATTCGCGTTCGATGAGGAATTTCCGTGCCCGTTCAAGGACGCCGGAATCCGTACGAACCAGCTCTTCTTTCCATCTCCACCATTCATCCATTTCGAAAATACCTGTGAGGAAATCAGACGTGACTCCGAGCATATCCAGAAGTGCGCGATCTCCGGGGAAATGATATGAGTGGAGTGTTTTGGATTGATTTTTCAGCATTGCCAATCTCTTCCGAGTGTCGAGAAATCGCCATTCAGCTCCGTTTGGTGCATCAAGCCTGACGCAGATTTCATCCTCCCCGCGGTATCCGAATGTCGGTATTCTGCTTCCATCGACTCGTGCCACCCGTGCAATAAAGACCTGGAAAGGAACCGCTGTATGGGTATACAACATGATCCCGTATGAGTTACCGGCTTTCATCTGCTTCGCGAAATTTTTCGCGAATTCATAATCTTTTTCTTTCGGAAGACCCGGCGTAACGGCAAGCAGGTTTTCCCAGTAGCGATTCGCACGGAATTGCTCCAGTGTCGAATCTGTCGTATTTCTAATTTCCATTTTTCTCTCCTTTTCCACTTTTTACGGCGGTTATGTTGGTAAGACTACAGAACATCCTTGCCGGGAGCATACCCCGTCGATAGCGTTTTTGTCAACACGGCACCACCTTTTCTCAAGCACTTGCCGAAGAAGCACTAAAAAACCCTCCGCAACATTTGTCCGGAGGGGTTCTACCACGATTAGTTCGTGTTCATGGGACGATCATTGAAAAGTTCAAAGCTCGACACCCGCTCGAATCGCTCCTGACCAGCTGGGATATGAAGGTATCCGATGGATTCGACTTCAAGCATCGTCACATCATACTCATCATCAACGCATTCGGATTTATTTTTCCTGCCACGTCTTACCCTACGACTCGAGGTGCCTGACGTAGCCTGATCCTCCGCATAAAGTCGTGCTTGTTGCGTCAGCCAGTTTGTTTCTATCTCTTCGCCAAAGCTCGATTTATTCGCCCGTTTCTTCATGGACTTCAATTCATCCCTGAATCTCCGTTCCGTAAAGCATTCGAACTGACAAAGAAGACTCTCAATACACACTTGCATCGCGAGTGAAAAACGATGATTGTCCTCGAAATAATCCGCTGCCTCCGAAACACCGATCTTCTTGAGCTTTTCTGGCGATTTCTGCGGATCAGTACTGAGGCCGAGCATGAATGCGAGGAGATCGTCGATTCCCTCAGAGCGGTCGTCGTCCAGAAATAATTCGCATTCGTCATTGACATCGTAGAACAGCAGGTTCAGGATGTCCCCGATAAAAAACTTTTTCTTGGCCATTGTGAAGGTTCCGGTTGTGTTCCCGCAATCGCCGCGGTGGGCAAAGCCGTCTCTTTCACCGATAGTATATACGAAATCCGCCAATCATGGCAACTGATACCAAATTGACTGAATCACTCCTACATTCAGGAGCTAAAATCCGATTCGGAGCCTAGCTCCTTCTGTTGCAATATACACAACACATCATTTCAAACTGACGAATGAAGCCAAAATCAGACGAAAAGTGCTTTATTTAAGCACGATTTGTTCGATTGAGAACCGTCCGAAGATCCGGATATCGATGGGATCATACGCCTCCGCCATCGACTTCGTAAGCTTGCCTTTGTTTATGGCATTCGCGATGAGGACGGTCTGGTCATCCTTTGACGGTATCATGTTCTTGGAATACGGCTTCAAGACGACACCGCTCTTCAGAGTGACGTATTCGATCGATTTCAGGTACTTGAAGAGATAGGTCTGCTTTCCCCGGACATAAATCGTCTGACCCGATTGGAAATGCTCTGTTATATACTTCGCCATCCCCTCGACTTCCCCAAGGGTGATCTCCGCATCGGTCGAACCGACGATCTGTTTCCTGCCGGAATGATCGGAAAACGCGATCGAGACGGCAGAAAGGTTCGTCCCTACAAAAACGAGCGTAACGATACCGAGAGCGATATACGCATAGGTATGGTGATCTTTCGCCCACGAAATGACGGCCTCCGCCCAGAGTCCGAGCAAGACAAACGGGACGAAGAGCATCGCCAGATAGAATCGAAGCGAGATCTCTTTTGCAAGCGGGATGAGTAGGACGAATCCGACCAGAGCGTACCACAAGGTGAGTTGCAGTGCGAGTTTCCTCCTCGGTTCGGTCGTGTTCTTGAGAGCCACTATCCATAGCCACACCCCACCAACGGTGAAAACCGCCGACAAAAATAACCCGGCCATGAAGGCGAGTTTCCCCGCGATACCTTTGGTCTTCTGATACGTGTCGGAGATGCTGACTGAACCGCACTGGTCGTCATTGCCGAGTCCGCTCACGATGAATGTGTCTCCTTGTATCTGACAAGTCGCATCGTCAAGAACGTTCCCAAGAATAGAGTGTCCCTTGGCCGTCTTACTCGCGGTTCCACCGAAAAACGCCTTGATATTCGAACCGTTCGTCTGTCTCATCTCCACGATCTGTCCCGTATTCAACGCAAGCGCGACGAGCAAGACGATGCCGGCCTGTCGCCAGAGTGTTGGTCGCTTTCGCCCGATAAATATGAAAAAACCAAAAACGGTGACCGGCATGATGATCAGAAGCAGGGTGTGTAACTGTACACCGATACCAAGACCGACACCGGCGACTATCGCCCAGAGCCATCTCCGCTTTGTCTGTTCCTCGGCCAATAGGAGAAGTGCATATAGGAACAGTATGGAATAAAATGGCCCGGAATTCGGATTCCAGGCAAACCGGGCGTATTTGATCGCGAAGACGCTCACGGACAAAATGGCCGTCAAAAGAAGCGCTACCGGCTGTCGGAATACCCGACGAAGGAGGAGGAAGAGGAGCGGGATCGTCGCGATGGACGCGAACAGATCCGGATAGGCCATCTTGTCGGGGCTGTTTCCGAATACCTGCGCGGAAAGGATCTGCAACGAATAGAACGCTCCGCCGAGCTTAAATTCGGTTCCGCCGGCTTTCGGACCAAGCAAGGGATAGGCGCCGGTCCCCTGGACAGAGTCGCTCGCCACTCCGGCATCACGCGACTGATCCGCATTGAATCGTAGCCAGTCGTGGAAATGGTAGGCACGGAGGAATATCCCGACCGCCACGATACCGATGAGGATACATATGAATTTCGGAACCGTCCGGACCCAATCACAGAGACTGCCAAGGCGTCCCGACGGAGAATGTTCAGTATCGGTGGACATAGAGTTTCTGGCCTATTTTCAGATATCCGACAGCGGTAGCCGAATTCTGTTTGTTATTGATGAAAAACGACGGTCGCTCGTTACGAGACGCAAATGCAACGCCTTCATCTGCTGATCGCACGAGTGTCATACCCCGAGATTCCGAAAGGTACTGCAACGGGGCGAATGCGAAATCCACGATTCTGGAGTCTCCACCAAGGGAAACGGTATGATTTCCGTACGCATATTCCGTCATGTAACTGACAATCGGATCCATCTCATCGAGCACGACCGAGTTCGAAAACAGCCTGTTCTTGTCCAGAAGTTCCTGAGTCATCGCGACCAGAGAAACCGTATTGGCCGAAAGTATGACCAAAAAGAGCAGAGTCGCTACGACTTTGAAAGATCCCGGAAATGCCGACTTCAGATAGTCTACCAAAAATCCGAGGAAAAGGAAGGGGGCAAAGAATGCAAAACTGAAGTAGCGAAGCTCGATTTTTCCCTTGATGACGGGAAGCATGACCAAAAACGAGACTGCCAGGTACGAGGCAAGAAGGAGGAACCAGACCCTCTTATCTGCATCCGTCTCTTTGCGGGCTCGGTTGAAAAGCACGACATATCCCAAAACCGAGAAGGCGAGACTCGTCGCCAGCGTCACCCAAAAGAACCAGTTTCGAACATTCTTGTTCATTTCTCCCGAGAGTAGACTCCCAAACGTATACGAACAACTGTCCTCTCCGAGCGAAGTCAACATATAGGAATTGCCCTGGATATGACAGTCGACGTCGTTGAGTATACTCGGCCCACCATCGGTCTCGTCTTGGGAGACGATTTGGTCGCTCTTCATAAAATAGCCAAGGAATATCCTCGCATTGGCGAAATTCGTCTCTACTTCGCTTCGTATCTGACCGGCGTTGAGGAGTAGTGCCAGGGTACAAACCGCAAGCAACTTGTACCGAATCCCCTTCCACCGTATCGACATGATGATGGCAAGGAACAGAAAAAATCCCGAGAAGAGTATGAGCGTGATGACATGTAATTGGATTCCGACACCCAATGCTACTCCGAGTGCGCCGACCCACCACCACGAAACCCGCTCCCGGCGTATCCAAAATTCGTACAAGGACAAAAGGAAGAGCAATACGAAGAACGGGATCAGGTTGGAATTCCAGGCAAACCGCGAATACCGTATGGCAAAAAAGGAAACCGTATACAGAGCGGTCAGCCACAAAGAAAGTTTCTCTGCAAAGGCTTTCCTGAGAAAAAAATAGAGGAGCGGGATCGTCAGGATCGAGAAGAACAGATCGGGATAGGCCAACGCGTCGGGAGTGGGGCCGAATACCTTTGCGGAGAGGATCTGAAAAGAATAGTATATCGGACCGATCCGGAAATGAGCACCGTCATCGGTTGCATAATTCCCCATAGCCGGACCCAAAAGTGGCCACGGCGCATCATGGCGTACCACGTCTTGGACGAGGCTCGCATCCCGGGATTGGTCGGTCTTGAATTCCAGCCAGTCGTGGAACCGGTATGTGCGCAGGAATATACCGACCAGTATGATCCCGATCAGGATCAGGACACTTTTCGGGATATTTCTCACCCAAGATCGTATGCCGGTATTCGTGTTGTGATCGTTCATTGGTTCGTTCTCACCTCGTATACATATATCTTCTCTCCGACCGCCCCATACTCGGGAGCATCCGCCGGATCGGGAGGAGTAGTGCTCACAAAGAATACCTTCTGTCCGGAACGGGCCACATCATCCACTTTCGAGGCTCCGACACGGATGAGTTCCTTCCCGGATTGCGCGACAAGATATACTAGGGGATGAAAGGCATAATCCAAAATTTTGGAGTTCCCTGACAGAGAGATCGTAGTATGTCCATCCGCATGAGCGACCACGTATGTCGCTATCGGTTCTATCTCATCGAGGACGACCGAGCGTGAATAGATCCGGCCCTTTTGGACGAGCTCGTCATACACCGATGACAATGACAGGATATTGATCATGGCTATGGCCGGGAATGCCAAAAGAACCGTATACAGAAGCCATGTATTCTTTTGACTCATCACATGTTCCGCAAGGAGCCCAAGGAACAGGAATGGGAGAAAAAATGCAAAGTTGAAATACCGAAGTTCCAGACTCCCCTTGACGACGGGGAACATGATCAAAAACGAAACAGCGATATACCAGGCGATCATACGAAGCCATATTCTCTTCCGCTCGTCTTTTTCCGAAGCGCATCGGATCACGAGCATGGCGAAACCGAATATCGAGAAAAGGGCACCGAAAAACAGCGGTGTCTCAAACAAAATTTTCATTGCATTTCTCCGCGTCCCACTCAAAAGGGCATCAAAGGAATAGACACAATGATCTTGACCCAGGGAAGTAAACAAATAGAGATTTGCCTCAAGATGGCAATCGATATCGTTCACGAGGCTCGCATGAGCGTCGCTCCATGGTTGATTGCTTGCGGACGTATCGTGATGAGTATTCGTGAAGTAACCGAGGAATATCTTTGCATTGGAAAAGCCGGTCTGCGTTTCGCCGATAATCTGACCCGTATTCAAAAGGAGCGCCACCGCGAAGACCACAGCCCATTTTTTCCACGGGATCGATTGTTTCCGGAAGATGGAACGACCGATTGACAAGACGGTAACGGCCGAAAAAATAATCATGGTTATGGCATGGAGTTGCACCCCGACCCCAAGAGCGATACCGAGTAAGACCGCCCACAACCAACCGACCGCGATTCCTCCCGATTCGAATTCGAACAAGGACAAGAGGAAGAGCAAGGTGAAACACGGGATGAGATTGGAATTCCACGCGAACCGGGAATGCATCACGAAAAAAAAGGAGACCACATAGAGGAAGGTGACGCCTAAAGACAGTTTCTGATCGAGGTATTTCCTGAAGAAAAGGTAGAACAGCGGTAAGGAAAGGATTGAGAACAATACATCGGGATAAGCCAATGATTCCGGGATATTGCCGAATACTTGTGCGGAAACGATCTGAAAATAATAGTACAGAGGCCCGATATGGAACGTTTCGTCCTTGTTGGCGGCGGAATTGGACATGAAGGGACCCGTGAGGGGCCATTCGGCATTCCCCGCAACCACGTCTTGGACCAGGCTCGCGTCGCGCGCCTGGTCCCCCTTGAATTCCAGCCAGTCGTGGAAGTGATACGTACGCAAGAACACGCCGATGCAGACAATCAACAGGAGCAACCAGATATGCTTCGGAATCCGCCGGATATTCAACTTCGAACAGTCATTCGTATTCATAGACATTCATACCTTGGGACCAGTATAATACCACGTTGACGAAAACACTGTCACATCGGGAGTTTACTCCAGCATTTTCGGGGCGAACTTCTCCGGCAGCGATGTTCAACGATCAAGTTATTTTCGACATAATACCGAAATAACGTAATTTTTTGTATATCGCTACTAGAGGAGTTCGACTCCCTAGAGGGAGTCGAACTCCTGAACGTAACAGTGATTCAGTTAATTTGGTATAAGAAGCTCACTCGCGAACAATCGTCATCATCGATTCTCTATTGGATACACGTACGCGCGCCCGATCTTCTGGGTCTCATTTATATGCTGTGGCGATACTTTGCAACTCACATAGAACGTCGGCGTATCCGAAGAAGCTGTGACACCGCTTTCTTCGCCGGACTTGATCGCATCGATGTGCCGCTCCGCTAACAGGAACTTCATTGGAAAAATGATATAATTGATCATCATATAGTCTCCATCCAAATAGACAGAGGTCCGTCCATTCGCATGCGAAGAGACGTAGTCTGCTATCGGCTCCAACTCACCGAGTATAGCCGTACGGGAACAAATTCCATTCCCATCATTCAGCACAGATGCTTCTTCTATAATTCCAAAAATATCGAACCATGCGATTAGGATGAAGACTATGCCGACGACAACGACAGAATACCATTTCGCAGACCATTCAGACAGACCGTTCACGATGAATCCGAGAAAAAGGTACGGCATGAATATGACGAAGGTGAAGTATCGAAGATCGCTGAAAACATCGTTGCTAAGGGGCGCCATGATGACAAATCCGAGACCGGCGTACAAGACCATAAGCCGTAGAAACCGCCTCTTTTCATCAACAGCCTCATTTTTGGCACGGCATATCAACAAGGAATACCCGATAACGGAAAACAGGAGGCTTATGATCAGGACGAACCTGCCGGATTCCGCTTTGAACATCCGTCCAAAACCGATTTTTTGGTCCCTCGAAAATATTTCCGAATAATCATACAAGCATTTGCCCTCACCGGCCGAGGTCAGAAAAAAGAAATTCGCCGCAAAATGGCAGGAGAGGTCGTTCTCCAACAACGTCAACTTGCTCACCGGGATCTCAGTACTCTTGTCACGATAAAAATAATTGATAAATATCCTCGTGTTTCCAAAGTTCGTTTTCATCTCATAGGCGATCTGGCCCATGTTCAAGATGAGGAAAAGAGTTCCTATTACGGCCCATCGCCTCCACACTGCAGGATTCTTTTGCATCGAACTGATAAATGCGAAGAGAGAAACCGTTGAAAAGAGAACCATCAGTATGGCATGGATCTGAAAACCGACCCCCCACGCGAAGCCAAGCCCGATGATCCAGACCCAATCCGTTTTTTCATCGTCGTTTTGAAATTTGTAAAGTGAATAAAGGAAGAGCAGTACGAGAAACGGGACCGAGTTTGAACTCCATGCATAACGGGAATAATGGACGATATATGGGGAAATCATATATAATCCCGTGAGACCGAGAGAGAGATTGGCCCCGAACAATATCCTGAGGACGGCGTACAGGAGCGGGATAGACAGGATGCAGAACATGACATCGGGATAGGCTAACACATCCGGGTTGCTTCCGAAAATCTTGGCCGACATGATTTGAAAATCATAATAGATCGGACCGAGATGGAAACGGGTTTCTTCGGTATCCCCGGTATGATTCATGTTCGGACCAAGGAGAGGCCACTTCGAACCTTCGTTCACCACCGTATCAACGATGGTCGCATCCCTCGTCTGATCACCCCGAAATTCCAGCCAGTCGTGGAGACGGTAGGTACGAAGAAAAGCGCCTCCTAAGATGATGACTAACAGAATGAGTACGTGACGATACGGCCACGTTGTATTTTTCGATAACGGCTTCATAACTGTATCGTTTACCGGACCTGATACATCCCCACTTGTCCGACATCGAGATGATCGGAAAATCCCATCCCACCGATCTCTGTCGCTGCGCTCTTCCCAAGGCTCGATCCCACATAGAATGCATGTACGTCAGCCGGGACCGCACCGATATCGATCCCCCGTTTCAGCGTCAATCCCTGCTTCGCGGCCAGATAGACGAGCGTTTTGTTGTACGGCGAATAATACCGCGTCCCACCGAACAAGTACGCTTCCTTTGATCCTCCGGCACGAGAGACGATAAAGTCGACAAGAGTCTGTGCCTCATCGAGCACGAGGTATCCGGAGTCGGCACGGTTCTTATTTGCGAGAGCTATCGCCTCGTCGCGGATCGAAAAAAGGTTCGTAACAGCAAGTACGGCCAAAAGAAGAAGCGCCGGCACCATAAATCGCTTGGGATGCTTCCGTCTCATACTCTCGAAGAGCACTCCGAGGAAAACGAACGGCAGGAATGTCACGTGGATGAAATAGCGCATCGGCGCCTGATCGATGATCGGCAGCATCACTGAAAAGGATACGACCGAATACAGAAGGATGATGCCGGTGAAAAATCTTCGCTTCCGGTCGGTCTCCGTCCAGGTCAAAAACGCGAGCATCCCATATCCGAAGACGGAGAACAACGCACTTCCAGTGATGCCGAGAAGCGAAAGCGTATTGCTTGGCAACTGTAATTTCGCTCCCGGTCGAGTATTACGCGCCTTGGAATAAAGGAAGTCGCAGTTTTCCTTGTTTCCCATCGAGGAAAGAATCAACGTATTGGCCTGAGCAGTGCAAGCGGTATCGAGTTCAAAATTCCGAATAAATCGCTTGTTTCCGCCATTATCAGACTTGTCGGAAAACGAATTCAGGAAGATTTTCGTGTTCTCGTAGTCGTGCTGATACTCATGAATGATTTGCCCGGTATTCGCTACCAAAACTATGAGAAACACTACCGCCCACCGACTCGCTGTCTTCCGGCTTTTCCTCAAAGAAAACAAGAAGGCTGGCCCGAGCGTGCCAAACATCGTCAGAAGCAATATGGCGTGGAGCTGGGAACCGATACCAAGAGCGATACCGAGCGCAATCACCCAAACCCATCGTGTTTTCTCCAAGTCGAGAAGGAATTCCCAGAGCGCCCACAAGAACAAGATGACGAAGAATGGGATCGGATTCGGATTCCAGGCGAACCGGGAATATTCGATCGCATAATACGAGACGCCGTAGAGCCCCGTCAAAGACAAGGCGATTCCTTTGTTGAAATACCGTTTCAGGAAGAAATAGAGGAGTGGGATGGAGAGCAAATTGAAGAGGAGGTCGGGATACGCTAACTTATCGGGACCGATCCCGAAGAGCTTCACGGAGATGATCTGGAAATAATAGTAGAACGGACCGAGGAGAAAGCCGGTGTTCCCCATCGAAGACCCAAGCTGAGGCCAGGAAGCATTATTCTTTACTACGTTCTCGACCAAGGCGGCGTCACGAGCCTGATCGTTACCGAAATGGAGCCAGTCATGGAACCGGTACGTACGAAGGAAGACTGCCAGCGCGAACACGACGATGACGACACACCACAGAGCCTGCTTCGATCGAAGTATCCGTTGTATTCGTTCGTTCATCGTGTTTTTACTAAGGAATAGATCATGATGTTCCCGAACCGCTCGTACCCGAGAATGACGTCTCCGGAGAGTTTATCGCCGAGTGCATACGGTTTCGAGCGGACTCCGTCTATAAAGAAGTATGCCGTGCCGGAAGGAAACGGCTCATTGCTTCCTGGACGAGTGATGGAGATGCCTTGTTGTAAAGCGAGATACTCGAATGGTTTAAGAAAGCGCTTCAGATAAAATGTCTGTCCGTCGAGAAAGACTGCGCCGCGAGTTTCGGTATGCGTTTCGAGATAGGTGGCCATCGATTCCGTCTCACCGAGAATGCTATTGTCGACATTGCTTGCGTTCCCATTCAAATACGGTTGGGCCAATACTACAAGCGTCAAGACATTTGCCACAAGCAGCGCCAGCATGAAGCCGGTACCAAAAGAAATACCGGAGCGACCTTTAGGAAGCGCCGAGAGGATGATTCCGAGCAAGACGAATGGGACGACGGAAAGAATACTGAAATAACGCACTTCTATCTGTGAAGCGACCGGCACAAGCGCAATGAATGAGACGGCGTTGAAGAAAAATACGAGTCCCAAGAAATCCCGCTTCGACCGATCGGGTTCGTTTCGGAATGAGCGGAGAACGAACATATATCCGACCATCGAGAAGAGAAGCGTCACGATCCCTTCCACGATGAACACGATACCGTTCAAGATAGCGGTTCCTGGTAGATACTTATTCGCCCGAAACGATTTCGCGATATTGAATATCCCACCACACTTCTGTACATCGATGACCGAGAAGACGATGTTCACATTCGCCTGCGCCTGGCATGATGCGATGAGTGAAATATTGCGCACGAGCGTGCTGGCCCCGACACTCGATTCGCTCCCGGCTCCCTTGAAGAGCTGACTGATGTTCGCCCCGTTGCTTTGTATCTCGAAACCGATCTGTCCAAAATTCATGAGAAGGAAAAAGAAGAGCGCGATGAGAAGATCTCTCATGGACAGGCTTCGCTTCACGAAAAGGAACACGGCGACGCAGACCCCGACACAGGGCATGATCAGAAATAACAGAGTATGAAGCTGGATGCCGACACCCATCCCGATACCGACCGCGACAGCGTATGCCCATTTTTTCGTTCTCTCCTCCCCCATCAACCCGAGCAATCCATACAGGAAAAGCGGGACGAAGAATGGAATAGTGTTCGGATTGGAAGCGAAGCGTGAAATCTGGATGGCAAAAAACGAGACGCTCATGACCCCGGTCAAAAAGAGCGAAATCCGGTCAGAGAAGCATTTCCGCAGGAAGAAAAACAACATCGGAATCGCGAGGATCGAGAAGAGCAAATCGAAGTAGGCTATCTTGTCCGGAGCGTTCCCAAACACGCGACCCGCGACGTATTCGGCCTGATAGTAGAGCGGACCGAGATAGAACTGCGTGTTTCCGGCCTGCGGACCGAGCTTCGGAAGCGGAGCCTTCCCGGTGAGTGCATCACTGATATACGTGGCATCGCGAGCCTCATCCGGACTGAACTGCAACCAATCATGGAAATGATAGGTCCGGAAGAACACGCCCACCGCCACGATGACGAGCAGGATCAGGAGGGTTTTTGTGGTCGGACGGACGGAAGACGGTTTCGGTTCTGGCATACGGTTTGATGATCCGATCATTTCGATTCAATGGTGATATTGGTGACCAGCGCAGCCTGATGTTTCTTTTTGGTAGTGGAGATCGAAACCGGCGTTCCAGACGCATCGTGGACCGAAAACGGAATGATATTCTCCCCTGGTTGCACCGTTTTCACGAAGGAATATTCCTTCAGGTCCGAGTCAAGCGGAAGAACCGTCTGACCGGTATCGCCCACCGACCCAAACGTCAGTCCCGGTACGGCCCCCTTGAGGCGAACCCGTATCGTCAGCGTCTCGGGTGTGGATCCCATATCGACGATCTTGAGTCCGGCACCGTTCCCGATCTCGCGATAGTTTTGCAAATCATCGCCCAAAAACATGGTCGAAATCTGATCATTCTTCACTCCGAGCGAGAAGAAGTATCCCTTCGGATCCGTGTTCACGACCTCGTAGGCGATCAGGTACCGGTCCTCATACCGGCTCATGACGGCGATATGATTCGTGATGAATGTTTCGGCAAGCGAGCGTACCTTCGCGGTGGCGTAGAGCTTGCTCACCGTGATATAGCGCACATGGTGATAATTCAGGATATCGTTTGCCTGTGACCAGTCGAATCCTTTCAGGATATCGGTCATGTCTTTCGTATCCGGATCGTTCCCTTTCGGAATCGTATACAGGAGCTGTTTAATGATCGGGGTCTCCTGTTGCATATCGAACTGACCGCTGATCTTGCGGGCGAGCGGCATGCCGTTGAGGACCGCCTTCTTGTGAACGACGTCGGTCATCATCGCATAGCTTGCGAACTCATAGCTGGTGGAGCCGGGTATCTCGATCAGGGAGTACGGTTCGGCATCCTTGGCGATCGTATCGTAAAAGGGCGAATACGACACGGACATGATGGCTATGGGAGCGGCCCAAAATTCAAGAAGTATGACGAAAGAGAAAATTCCCGTCAGCACTAGTTTTTTCTTCGGAAATTCTTTCAACAACTGTATGAATCCGTAGGAAAACAGGACCGAGATTCCCAACATCACGAACACGAACATTCGTCCGGTCGTACGGATGTTCTCATAGAATGGAAGGAACCGATAGATCAGATAGTAAGGAAGATATATGACGAATGTCCCTATCGAAATCGAGTTCCCGAGCGAAAAAAGATAAAAAAGGAGTGACGATATGCTCCAAAACGCGACATCATGGCGATAGGTGACCTCGTCTGCTTCCGGTACGAGTTTCTTCCGTGCCCGGAAAGCGAAGTAAACGATCGTCACCAATACCGATAGTCCAATGAAGTATGACCCCCTGTTGGAATCACCGAGGACAGCCTCCTGAATGTTCACGCTCAGAGTGCCCCAGATCGAATGGAAGACCGGTGGCATGATCGGATCGAGCACTTTGATGGAATATTTGTTCGCGGCATTTTCTCCGGCATCCAGATAGTTATTGTCGGAAGTAGCCACTTTCAGCATCCCACCGAACATTCCAATAGCGACGGTGGCGAGGAGCACGATGGAGCAAGTCACGTATGCCCAAAATCTACGGTTTTTCAGGATGCTCCGATCGATCCAGATCTTATATGCCGCTATCATAACCATGAACAACACGGAGAAAGCGAGCATCTGATGTTCATTCAGAGCGATCAGGAACGCGAAAATCGAAACCGCCACGAAATACCTGATTTCCAACTTCTCGAAAAACCTGAAAAACACCAAGACGAGAAAGGGAATCCATTCCTGGTGCATCGTACCGAGATTGACCACCGTCGATTGATAGAAGTGAAACGGCGAGAATGCGTATATCAGTCCCGCAAGAAAGGCGGCATACCTGTTTTTCGTGAAATAAAAAGCGAGAAGATACGCTCCCAACGCACTCAAGACAAAACTCGAGAGAAACAGGAGATTATAGGAAACGTATTTGTTGAAAAACAGGTTCAGAATCACGTACGGTAGATGAACGCCGATATTTTTTGCGAAAAAAACGAGCTTGTCGGGCGTGCTGAGCGTCGTCACGCTTACCACACGACTCTCTATATTCGCCATGGCCTGATAAACGTCGCCTCTTCCTTGCGGGATTTCACTGCCGATGTTCCCAATCAACGGATACGTGAATACGAGCGTAATTATCAGATACAAAAACACCGAGATACTCGTCGGGTGATGAAGAGGGAGACTCTTGAATCGCTTTGATACCATATTCAGGTTCATCATTTCTTGGCAGATTTGAAAGTGAACACATCCTTCCAAAAAACCCTGTCCGGCTCTGCATTCGTCTTTTTGACCTTAGAACTCGATTCGATGATACGATCCGGAAAACTGAGCTCATATACTGTCAATTGACCGAACTGCTGCGAGCTGAGAGCGGTTATGTTGACACCAAATTTCTTCGTCACGGGAGCGAGTCCGCTTTTGGTCGGCGTCACCGCGAAAAACTGAGCCTCCGAGTCGGTCTTGTTCGTCATGGTAGCGAAAGAGAGTCCGGCATCATGTTTGGAAGAAAGCAGATAGTCGATCGGTCGCACGTGTTCCGGCTTCACATAGTAGTAAAGTGTCTTCCCTGATTCATGCCTCGCATACATCCAATCGGTCACGCCCTGCAGTTCCCCCAAAGTCACCCCGTCCTTGGCCTTGAGGATGAGCGTCCGCTTCACGATTAACGCGCTCTTCTGCGATTTTTCCTGCTCCTTGAACCACGCGGAGGTCCCGTGCGTATTCCACCCGACGATGCCACCGGCGAGCAACAAGGCGATCGCGAGTGCCGAACCACGCTTGAGTCGAGAATCGAGATACTCCGCTATCAGGCCGACGAAAATGAATGGAATCGCAAACACGACGATAAAAAACCGTGGACGGAGTTGAAAAGAGACCGGCACGGTCAATATGGTGAACACCGCCACCCAGGCAATGAGTAGAAAAAGGAAGTCCCGCGCGACGACGGACCTCGTCTTGTCACGGAGCGACCGGATGGCCAGGAACGCGCCGGCAAGGAGTATGAGCGCCGTCACGGACAGGGCGGGAAGCTCGTTTTTCATGCTACTCCCATAGCACTGTGAGGTCGTAACCAGGCAGTAGTATTTGATGTTTTCCGTCACCGTCTTCACGAGCTTGTCGGAAAGCGGTTTGGCTGCAGGCTTCGAACCGAGTGCCTCAATAAAATTTTTTGAGTTTTGCCCACCGCGCATGGACTCACTGATGAAAACAGGGGCATAGAAGAATGAGAAGACCAATACGGCGATGCCGGCATAGATCGCAATCTTTTTCAGTGCGTCCTTATGCAAACAGGCCTGAATATGCTCCTTCTTCCACAACTCGAAATGAAAGATAAAGAGAAGCCCCGAAATCCCGACGAGACTGAAGAAGCCAAAGAAGTGTAGCTGCGAACCGATCGTCATGCCGGTCGCCCACATCGCCATCCACCATTTTTTCCGTTTCTCGATTGGTTCGTTCAGAAATCGGAGTAGCCCATAGAAACTCACCAACTGGAAAAATTGCAACGAGTTCGGATTCCACGCGAACCGCGAATACTGGATGATGATGAACGAGAACGCATACATCGCCGTCACCAAAAGAGCGTTTCTCTTACTGAAATACAACCGCACGAGAAGATAGAGGAGCGGTATCGCGAGGATGGAGAACAGTAGATCCGGATATGCGTACACGTACGGCTGTGTCGAATGGAAGATGACGCCGGACAGATACTGGAAATAATAAAAAATCGGGCCGAGGCGGAGAAATCCGTGTTTGAGCTTGACCGCACCGGCGCGTGCACCGAGAAGTGGGAGGTACTGCGGACCGTTTTCCACCGCATTGCTCATCAGAATCGCATCGCGAGACTGATCCATCTTGAAATACAGCCAGTCGTCGAAATGATACGTGCGCACGAATATCGAAACGCCGACAATGACGGTGAGTACGAGCAATGCGTAGTTGTTAGCAAACCATTTGAGTACTTTTCGCATAGCAGTCGGCTTTACATCTTCTTTATACGATAAACGCCCTGAACCATTTTTCCAGATCGCAAACAAAAAATCGAAGTGATGTTCCCCAAGTGCTCGTTCTATTTCGCAAAAAGGTACTGAACCGTATCCTTTCCAAGATCGATCACTCCGTATGCTCCCTTATACTCGTCACGTGACAGCGCTGCCTCACCATAATACGGAATCCCGTCAAACTCCTTCTGCCATGGAATATGGAAATGTCCGGAGAGCACCAATTTCACGGCACCGCTTTCACGGACAAGATTCTCGAATGCGGCATAGCGATCTACCACCACAGATTCGAGCGATGACGGAAATATCGGGATATGCATGGCGATAATGACGCGCTTGTCAGTCTGAAGCGCCTCCTGAAGCCACGACAACTGTTCACTGTCTATCCCGCCCACGTAATCCCATGATTCCCTATTAAAGTCAACGTCATCAATCGAAATAATCCTCGTGTTCCCATAGTCGGTATAATAATACATCTTCCCGGTTACGCCAAAATCAGCCATCGTCGACTCGCGGTCATGGTTTCCGATCGTCCAGATCACCCGCATGTGTTTTTCCTCAGCAATCTTCTCCAAGGCACGGCTGTAATTGGAATCGCCGGAATTGACATTGTCACCCGTCGTGACAACCGTATCTATCCCCTGCGAACGCAGGGCATCAAAAACCTTCGGCACATACTCTTCATACTGCCTGGGATATATCGTTCCGCTTTCGACGGTCCGTCGTTTGAATCGATCCGCATGGATATCCGTGATCCAACCGATTTTCTCTCCCTCCCGCGCATATCCTTCGACCCTGAAACCGGGGACATACCGTTTCAGGAAATCTGTCGAATCAAGAACGACCAAAGAATCCTTCGGGTTGCCCATCTCAACAGACCACTGACCGGCAATGTGATATATCCGAACGAAGAATGTGCAAAACAAAAACACCACGACGAAGAGTGTGGCCCGATATTTTCGAAAGCCAACGATACACGATCGTTTGACCGTTTCCCACATTTTTAGGGTATTCTTTTCCACACTGGAATAGTACCTTATTATTATCGTACCGTAAAGTCATTTTTTGGCTTCTTTACAGATATTTTGTTTGCAATAGGGTCCAATTTCGGTATATTATATATGATATCGGTCTCATGTGAATTTATCCTTAACGCTTCATCATGAAAACGTTCAGAAAGTATTTCGCACCAACCGTCATTTTCTTCGTCATCGGATTGAACCTGTTCCTCGGCATTCCCCGACTCAGCACCTATTCGGCGGTCGACGAGCCCTATTGGACCTACGGGCGGACCTCGAAATTCTGGACCGCCGTCGCCGAACAGAAATGGCGATCGACCAATATCAATGACAAGCCTGGTATCACCGTCGCGCTCTTGTCCGGGTTCGGCCTGCTGAAGTACGATCCGATGCTTTCCAAGGATATACGCGGTGGCATCAAGACGGACGCCCAACTCGCCGATATCGACGGAATCAATTATTCTTTCCGTCTCCCGATTTTCCTCTTCTGCACGTTCATGCTCCCCGCCTTCTCCTTTTTCCTCAACAAACTCTTCGGAAAAAAGACGGCACTCCTCGGGTTCGTGTTCATCGGCCTGTCGCCGATCCTGCTCGGAATCTCGCTCATTATCAATCCCGATTCACTCCTCTGGATATTTCTCCCCTTGTCCCTCCTCAGTTATCTCACCTTCCAGAAGAAGGGTGAAAATATTTTTCTCGTCACGACCGGCGTATTCCTCGGTCTCTCGCTTCTGACGAAGTATGTCGCAAACATCCTCTATGTCTTCTTCCTCATCCTTCCGTTCCTCGACTATATCCTCGCTGATGAAAAACCGGAATTGAAAGCGTACCTGAAAAAATCATTCGTGAATTACCTCGCCATCATCGCGATTTCCATGGTGACCTTCTATGCGCTCTATCCGGCCACCTGGGCGCACCCAAATGTTTTGCTCGACGGTACCTTCGGAAGCAAGGCCTTCCAAAAGACGTGGCCGATTTTTGCCGGCTTAGTCGCCTTCATCGCCCTCGATGTCACCGCCCTCGGCGCCCAAATCATCGGTCCGATACTCCGGTTCTTCTCGAAGTACAAACGGGTGCTGGCAACAACACTGATATCCGTCCTTATCGGGCTCATCTTATTTGCCATGGCCGACACCTATCTCGGTATGAAGCCGTTCGACCTCGAAGGCATCCTCTCGTCCCCGAAAGGCATCGGCATAAATGATCACGGTGTCCTGCTTGCCTTTCTCGGTGCGCTGACAGCGAATGCATACAGCCTGATATTCGGCCTACACCCGATACTCCTCATTCTCTTCATCGTCGGACTCCTCACCGCTGTCCGCCGCGGTACCCCCATGACATTGAAAACGAGAACGGTCATCTCCTTCTCACTCTTCATACTCCTCTACTACCTGGCGTCTACCGTCAACGACGTGGTCGCGACCGTCCGCTACCAAATTATCCTCTATCCGCTGGCGTTCATCATCGCAGCGATAGGAGCCGCCGAGGTATTGTCCATTGATCGGGTCAAGCGCTTCGTCAAGCCTCTGCCGGCGACACTCGCGTGTATCATTATCCTCGCTGCATCACTGCTCTACCTCCGACCGTTCTATTTCGCATACGCCTCGGCATTCCTTCCCACACAATACCTCCTCAATACCAAGGATATGGGCGACGGGAGCTTCGAGGCCGCAGCGTATCTCAATTCGCTTCCGAATGCCCGTAATCTGGTCGTCTGGTCGGACAAGGGAGCGGTCTGCACCGAATTCGTCGGGACCTGTAATATCGGATTCAGCAAAAAGGACCTCGAAGGAAAAACGTACGATTATTTCGTCGTCTCGATCGGCCGACAAGGTCGCTCGCTGAAACTCTCCGGCTCGGTAAGCAGTATCATCAACTTCAAGAAAGTGTACAGTGACACGATTGCTTACGAACATGAGGTCGTCATTGGTGGGCGACCGAATAATTTCGTGAAGATCATCCGGGCATCCGCCATCGCCAACGAGTAAACGTATGCCTCTCTCATCGGTCCGAGAAAGACTGTTCCGAAACATAAACGCAAACTGGCGAGATGTACTCGTCATCTCACTCGTCGTGTGTGCGGGAGTGTTTTTACGTACCTATCACTTTTCCGACTGGCTCCATTTCGAACTGGACCAGGCATTTGACTACGATCTCGTCTCTCCCGCGGTCGGCCATTCCCCACTCGATCTACCGCTTCTCGGCCCGAATGTCGGTGGTGGCCTCCTGCGGCTTGGTCCGGCGTTCTATTATATGGAGTATGTCGCCGCAACCGTCTTCGGCAATACGCCGACCGGACATGCGATGAATGTCCTTATCCTGTCGATCCTGTCGATGCCACTCTTCTATCTTTTTTGCAGACGGTATTTCTCCCGGACCGAATCAGTCGGCCTTCTGGCTGTCTTCTCCTCCTCGCTCTACCTCGTCATGTACTCACGGTTCTCTTGGAGTCCGAACGTACTCCCGTTTTTGATCCTCCTCTCCTTCTATACACTCCTCCGGGGCGTTTCCCGAAAAGAGCGACATCCCGCAAGATGGTTTCTCTTTTCCGTCGGTGCAGTCACTCTCACATCACAGATTCATTTCAATTCGTTTCTCGTGGTGCCACTCGTCGCGGTCATATTCACGGCAATCAGTCGGCCACGATTCCATTGGAAGGTCTGGGTCGCAGCCCTGGCAATCGTCCTCATCATCTATTCCCCCGTCATCGCGAACGATATCGTTACGAACCGCGAGAATCTCCACTACCTGAAAGAGAAGTTCGCCAAGACGAGTCCGGGAAGTTTCATCATGCCGGACACCCTGGTCCAGACCGTCGAGTACGGCGCTTACGAATCCTTTTTCATCAATACCGGAAGAGACCTCATCAACGGGATAAAACTGAAAGATTATGGGTTCGAACCCGGAGCGTACGGCGACAGCTTCGGTCTGAAAATCCTCGCACTCGCGCTGGTTCTTTCCGGATCAGTTATCTTGATCGTACGGATTTTCAGAGAGCATGATGCCGACCGAAAGAATTTTCTCATTTTAATTCTGTTGTGGCTTGCGGTTTCCTTTTATCTCATCTACACCATCGCGGACGGCTACCGGATGTATCCGAGATTCTTCCTCCTGATCGCCCCGCTTTCGATCCTGCTGTACGGATTTGTCCTGACGCTTGTCGGTCCCGAAAAGAGTCGCGTACGCCTCGTAGCGTTCAGTATCGTCATACTGACTCTGGTCGGTCTTAATATGCAGGCCATTTTCCCAGTGTTTTCCCGACTCCAAGACGACACCGCCCCGACGACGCGTGGCGAGATCGAGATGGGCGATATCTTCCCGAACACGAACCGCATCACGTTTGGGGAGCAACGACTCATTGTCGATTACATCGCGTCGAAACACGATGCGAACGGCTATCCGGTCTATATAAACGCGAAGCCAGAATACGAACCCGTATTCTGGGCTCTCCTGGAACGCCGTGGCATCCGGTACCACGACGAGATACGCGATTCGTCGCTCTACGTCGAAGGAAACTATTTCGATATCCGCTATGCCGACGATTCCTTCGGCACGGATTCGAAGTTCACGATTCTCGAACAGAGACCTTTCGGCGCACTGACCGTGACTTTTTTCAAACCGCTCGAAAAAGTGATCGTCGGGACACGCCAGTCCGATGCGGACCAGAAGCGGTCCGTAGTGATGTCCGACATCTCGAAACTGCGCACCTGGCGCTCATTGTTCAGATGATATCCGTGGTATGCACACACTGATCCCGCGAACAATCGGTTTCCATGCCCTCACCAAGAGCCTTTGTCTAGGTCTCTTCTTTTGTGCCGTCTTCGGACTCGGTATCAAGATGCTCTCCGATCCACCATCGCCCGTCTATGAAACAACCCTCGTCGATCCGTTTGCAAACGCCGACGGCGTGACACCTCCGTTTTCGATGCCCGCAATCGCACAGCCCATTTTCCCCGATCGCATCTGTGCCATCACCGACTATGGAGCGGTACCCGGACCGACCAATAATAATATGGTGGCTATTGCCGACGCTATTGCCGACTGTTCACGACAAGGCGGTGGGCACGTCATTGTTCCGAAAGGTTCCTGGCTCACCGGAGCCATCCATCTTGAAAACGCCATTGATCTTCACTTGGACCCGGGAGCCATCCTCTCCTTCAGCGCGGATTCGAACGACTATCTCCCCGTCGTCTTGTCGCGCTACGAAGGTACCGATGTCTACAATTATTCTCCTCTCATCTACGCCTACGGTAAGCACAATATCGCAATCACCGGAACCGGAACCCTCATCGGCAACGGCAAACGATGGCTGGACCTCGGCGATGTCACCGTCACCCACGAGCTTTACGCCATGGGAGATCGCGGTGTCCCGATTCCGGACCGTGTCTTCGGTTCCCAAGAGAAAATGCTCCGGCCTGCCTTCGTCGAATTCGTCCATTGTGACGCCATTCTCTTGCAGGACTTCTCGATCGAAAGCGGTCCGATGTGGACCCTACACCCGACCTATAGCCATGATATCATCGTGAGAAACGTCTCCGTACGGACGAATGGCCAGAACAACGACGGACTGGACATCGACTCTTCACAAAATGTGCTTGTCGAGAACTCATATTTCGACACCAATGACGACGCTATCGCTCTCAAATCCGGGAAGGCACGTGACGGTCTGACCGAAAATATCCCCACCGAGAATGTCATCATACGAAATAATACCGTCGAAAACGGACATGCCGGCATCGCCATCGGCAGTGAGATCGCTGGCGGTGTTCGAAACGTGTTCGCATATGGTCTCAAAATGCATGGCGGGCAATATGGCATCCGACTGAAGGCACTCGAGACCGAACGGGTATGGGCGAGCGATCTTTGGTTCCAAAACATCGCAGTGGACAAGATGCTCTTCGATGCGGTTCAGATGACCATGCACTATGGCTCTGATCAAGCGGAGGGTGAACCGACCGGCGTGCCGACCTTCGACGGTATCCATTTTTCGGACATATCGTCCCCACGCACCCGCAGAGCGATCGAGTTTGACGCGATCGAAAGCAGTCCGATCAAAAACGTAACAATGGAGCATACGGTCATCGGATCAGGCACCGGTGTCGTCATGAAAAATGTTGACGGCATCACGCTACAATCGATCGCCGTCCAATCAAAATACGATCCGCTCTTCAGCATCACGAACGGCCAAAACGTCGCTATCAACGACCTCGGTTGTGTCGCATCAAACAAGGTATGTGCATCGATCGACGGTAGCACGACACACAATATTTCTCTCATACCAGCACAAGGAACCGCGTTAAACAAGAACCGGGTCCTGATAGGAAGTGACGTACCCACCGAACAGGTATCTTATTGAAATGTAAACGATCCACATACGACAACCCCATGAACGACCTCATCACAAACCACAAACGAACGGTTTTCATAGCGCTTTTGATTGCAGTGTTTTCGATATGGATGAGTATCATTTCCCTCGGTGACAAGACCTTCATCGACGAAGGCACTCATGTGAGACAGGTGCAGCGCTATACCAAGGACAATTATGCCATCTTGGGCGATCTGACCACTATCCCCGGTTACCACATAACGGTCGCCTTCGTGTCTTCAATCGCATTCCCATGGGAAAAACAGCCCTCTCTTCGAGAAGTTCGCCTGACCAGTCTGGCATTCGCGTCACTATCGCTTATAGTCTTTTTCCTTATCTCTTCGCGTCTGCACCTTGGCGATCCGTACCGGCGTACCCTGCAGTACGCGGTTTTTCCCATCACCTTCCTCTATTTCCCGCTCGTCTATACCGATATCTTCTCGCTTCTCCTGCTTCTTACGGCATTCTTGTTCGCACTGTCCAAACGATATCGGATTTCAGCCTTCGTATCGTTCCTTTCCATCCTGGTCCGCCAAGATGCGATCGTCTGGGTTACGTTCCTCTGGTTATACACGTTCATCACCGAATACGGATCCGACTTCTCCGTCGCATCCGTTTTGGCCCACCTAAAAAAGACTTTCGGCTATGTGATGATCGCAACAGTCTTCCTCGTCTTTGTCTGGCAAAACGGTGGCATCGCACTCGGCGATCAGGAACACCATGTCTTCGGGCTCTATCCGGGAAATATCTATTTCTTCCTCGCCATGACCGGACTGCTCTTCATGCCGGTCACCGTAACTACTCTCAAGAACATCCTTTCAGTAACAAAAAATCGGATTCTCCTGTCCGTACTATCGATTAGCCTCCTGGTCGGCCTTTCATTTTTCTTGTTGCATCCGGCACTGCACGTCTACAACTTGGATATGCATTTCCTCCGCAATCGCGCGCTTGGAGTCGCGTATGGCGATTTTGGCTGGCTCTATATCCTCCTGATTGCGCTCGGCGGTGTCACACTGTGGTCGATGCGACTGAAAGGTGACCGTCTCTTGATCGTCCCGTTCGCGATCGCGAGTTTGCTTCCGTCGCTTCTCATCGAACAGCGCTATGCGATCGTACCGTTGATTTTCCTCCTCCTCTTCCGAGAAGAGGGCTCCGATCGCGCGGAACGGTTTCTCGTCCTCTACTGGCTCGCGATGTCACTCGGACTGACCTTCATGCTCCTCCGGCTAGACTTGTTTTTCTGACCGAATACAATCGATACTCGATATCTCCGAAGGTTTAGCCTTCGGAAACGATTCAGTTTTTTCAGCTCTTTTCCTCTACGATCTTGATTTCCTCGTTCCGTCTACTTCTTCCCCTTCAGATACATCGGGAGCGCCGTGAAGCTTACCAGCATCTGTAAGACTCGGATAACGATCGAGACCGCGATGACCGAAGACGATGCGATACCGAAAAAGCCGAAGAACGTGACATAGGCCCATTCCTGCACGCCGATATTATTGATACTCACCGGAGCGGAAGACACGATACTGATAAGGAAAATCACCGACAAGTAATCAAGCACCCCGACATGGATGCCGAGTGCCCAAAATATGACCGCATTCTGCAATCCGAGTCCGATCAGACTGAACAAGACCGCTAATCCGAGCGCACGGAAAAACATCCCCTTGTGGGCATAATACTCATGCAAAGCCAGGAGAAATTCCAACGCTTTTTTCGGAATGAAGCGCGTCAGTCTCTCCCGCAGTGGAAGCGTCATGATCGGCCCAAGCGCCGCGATCCCGACGAGTGCCAGCGCGACCATTGAGACGATACCAAGCAACACCTGATGAGAAACGACGACACGCCAATTCAACATGGCAAACAACACCGACAATATCATAGCCCCGATGAGTCCGGTCAACCGGTCCATCACCACGCTCGCGGCCGCATCCGAATATCGTTCGTCCCGTTTGCCGAGCTGATATGCCCGATAGGTGTCTCCGCCGATAAATGACGGGAAGAAGTTGTTCAGGAATGAACCGGTCAGATACAGTCGGAAACAGTCCGCTACGGTTACCTGCAATCCCTTGAATCCGGCAAGGGTCTTCCACTTGTACGACGAGACCGTCATGCCGACAAGCAGCACCGCGATATAGAGAAGGATCTGCCGGAGCGAAAGTCGTTCCAACTGCGACCACACGTCGGCCCAGTTCACCTTCACGATAAGCCACGCCAACAACCCTCCGCTCACAAGGAGCTTCAGCACGAACAGGACGATTTTTTTTCGGTCGATAATCATACCGTTTTCTCATCGAAAAACTCAAGGAACCACGATTCAAGCACCACAAGCGCCAGGATATGGCGAGCGTAATTGATATCGGTCGTGACATGATCGTCGAGCATTTTTTCGATCGCCTCCTTGCGAAATATCCCCCGTGCGAGGGCTTTTTCCGACAGGAGAAGTTCCCGGGCATAGTCTCGCAAATCCGTCTTGAACCAGACATCGATCGGCGAGGCAAATCCCATCTTCTTGCGATAGAGTATACCATCGGGCAAAAATCCCTCGAGCGCCTTCTTGAGGATGTACTTCCGATTATTGATGCCTCGAATCTTGAGTCGGCTCGGGATCTTGGCCGTCAGTTCGAGAAACTCATGATCGAGGAACGGACTTCGCGATTCGAGTGAGGCAGCCATCGTGGTGATATCCGCCTTGACCATAAGATCATCCGGCAGATAGGTCGTGAAGTCGGCGAAAAGCGCTTGGTCCAACCGGTCCTCCGAACCACTGTCGGAAAATGTCTCGGCGATAATACCGAGCGAATCGACGTCGGCAAATCGTCGTCGGAAATCGTCGGTATAGACATCGCGCTTCTCCTCGTCGGTGAAGTAGCACATATAGTTCGCATACCGATGTGCCGGCGGTTCCGCCATCGTCTTGGCGAACTGGTACGCGCGCAGGAAAAATGTCGTCTCGATATGCTCCGCCAAAAACCTGACGACCGGCAGGACGATCAACGTGTGCAGAAAACGAACCCGATCATATATGAGCGAGAAGCGGAATATGCCATGTTGGGCGTATCCCGCGAAGTTTTCGTCCCCACCGTCGCCCGAGAGCGCCACCGTCACGCGTTCACGCGTCAGCTTACTCACATAATAGGTCGGGATCATGCTCTTGTCCGCGAACGGTTCCTCGAAATGCCTGACCAAAAGAGGCATGACTTCCATCGCTTTGGGCTCGACAATGAATTCCGTATGTTCCGTCTTGAAGAGTTCTGATACGGTCTTGGCATACGGAAGCTCATTGTATTTCTCTTCGTTGAATCCGATGGAAAAAGTCTTGACCGGAGCCGTGCTGTGCCGGCTCATCAGTCCGACCACCGCACTCGAATCGATACCGCCCGAAAGAAACGCGCCGATCGGCACGTCCGACACCATGCGGATTTTTACCGCTTCCTCGAGCTTCTCCATGATTTTTTGCTTCCACTCCCCTTCCGACAAATCAAGTTTTTCAGAATAATCGAGTTTCCAATATCGTTCTTTCTCGATCTTCCCGGTTTTCAAATCGACGAGGAGGAAGTGTGCGGGTTCGAGCTTTTTTATCCCGACAAAACCGGTCAGAGGCGCCGGGACGTATCGCAGCGTCAAATAGTGATGAAGCGCCAGAGAGTCCGGCTCACGATGATACTCCGACTGTGTCAAAATCGCCTTGAGCTCCGACGCGAACAGGAACACGTTGTCATCGACATAGTACTTGAACGGTTTCTTGCCCACCCGATCACGTGCACAGAAAAGCGTCTGTTCCCGTTTGTCATAAATCGCGAACGCGAACATACCACGCAGGTGTTGCAGGCAGTCCTTGCCGTACTTGTCGTAGAGAGCCAGTATCACCTCGGTATCGGAATGTGAAGCGAAGGTATAGCCATCCTTCTCGAGCATCTCCCGCTTTTCCTGAAAATTGTAGATCTCGCCATTGAAAACGATCTCATAGCGGTCCAGATACCGCATCGGCTGATGACCGAGTGGCGACAGATCGATGATCGAAAGTCGTCGGTGTCCGAGTCCGACTTTGCCGTCGGGAGACACGTAGGTCCCGCCATCATCGGGTCCGCGATGAACGATGGCGCCGTTCATAGCCTCGATCTCGCTTCGGGAGACCGGTTTGTCGATGAAAGAGAGTTTTCCGGTAATTCCGCACATAGCAGATAACAATTAACAGATAACGGGGAGCAGAGAAGTCAAGAGCTCATCATCCTTCCGTCCCATACGTCTTCTTCTCCTTGAAGAAGAACGGCGCACCTGCGATACTGACCAATACCTGGATGAACCGTACCAGCAGTGCTACGGCGAGCGCCGCCTCCGGCCGGATCCCGATAAGCGGGAAGAAGGCATAGTACGCCCATTCCTTGAATCCGATATTGTTGATCGATACCGGCAGGCTCGACACGAGACTGATCAAGAACACGGTCGCGAGGTACGGGAAGATCGGCACATGCTCGCCGAGCGCGTAGAAAAGCACGAGGTTGAACAGTCCTACTCCGACAATCGCGAATGCCGCCGACAATACGAAGTTATCCCGCAGGAAATGCCATTTCGCATACCGGTCGATCTCCTTAAAAAATTTTCGTATCTTGCCAGGGAACCGGTCGAAGAGACTCTGACACTTCGGATGTGAGTAGACGAGCGTGATCGCGACGTTTGCGACCATGAAAAGAATCGACAGGATGCCGAACCAGGCGAAGAGCGGTTGGGCGAAGACCTCGGAATAGCCAAGGAGACCGAAAATGAGGAACAAGACGATCGTCGTCCACAACCCGATGAATCGCGTGAACATGACCGTCGAGATCGCTGCCGGATAGCGCTTCTCAGACTTCCCGAGGATATAACTCTGGTACGCATCCCCACCGAGAAACGACGGGAGGAAATTGTTCAGAAAGAGCCCTGCGAAATAGAACTCCATCGCATTCCGGAACGTCATGGCGAACTTCTTGAACTGAGCAGCCCGCCACCACCGCTCGATACACATGAAAATCCCGATGATATAGAGCAGGAGTGCTACAAAAAGCAGGGGGATCGACGCCTGCGATACCTCGCTCCAGATCTTCAGCCAGTCCACTTCGCGGATCAACAAAACGATCAGCACGACCGCCATAATCGCCTTGAAAGCGAATAGTATTTGCCTCTTGAGGCGTTTCTCTGTCATAACATGATTTCTCCGTGTAAATAAACAAACTCTCAGCGCGAGATGGATCGGTGATACTCGTCCACATAGTCCGAGGCGACGGCGTGCCAGTTCATCGATTCGGCCTTGGCACGACTTACTTCACCCATACGGGCGCGAAGAACCGGGTCGGCCGCAAGTATTCCGAGTTTGTCCGCCAGGTCGTCAGAGGACGATGTCTGTACGAAGTATCCGTTCCGTCCGTTTGTCACGAGCTCCTCCGTACCACCGGTAATCGTCGCGACGATAGGGAGTCCCGAAGCGATCGCTTCGAGCATGGTATTGCTCATCCCTTCGTTGAGTGATGGCAGGCAGAAGATGTCAGCCTCGCGATAAATGGCCGGCAGTTCCTCATGCGGAATGAGCCCTCGAAATTCGACACGGTCCGAGACGCCAGCCGAATCAGCAATTGATTCGAGCGTGTGGCGTTCATCCCCTTCTCCGACGATTATGAGCCTGATATGCTTCGGAAGCCCTACCATCGCACGGATCAAGAAACGTATCCCTTTGCGAGGGGTGAGTCGCGATACGGTAAGGACACGGACCACGCCGTCAGACGTCTGTCGGTTCGTGAGCGAGAATTCGTCCATGGAGACGCCATTTGGGATGATCGGTATTTCCAGACCGGAATCGGTTTTCCTTGCCAAGTCTCGCAGTCCCGCACTGTTCGAGATGACCCGGACCGCATGACGCCAGATGACCCGGACGAGCGGGCGAAGGAACCCATAGAGCGCCCTGAAGCGTTCGCTGTATCCAGGGACGTCCGCCCCGCGCAGTGAGATGATATACGGCAGACGGTATTGTAAGCCAAGTATCAATGCCAGAAATCCACATGGAACGGTAAAGAACGCATGAATAAGGTCAAATCCCCCTTCCTTCCCGATCAGGTTCTCCGAGAAAAAATACGCCTTCCACGAATATGTCAAGAGATTGTTCCTAGACTGATAGGACAGGCGATTGGGATCCTTGCCGATTGGCAAACGATGAATGACGATCCGATCGCCGACCGTCTCTCGGACATATTCGGTGCCGACGGCCGACGTGACGAGATGCACTTCAAGACCGGGCACCTTCGCATATTCACGCAAAAGATACGCCGTGGCGTTTCCTGCCCCACCCCCAAGCGGAGGATACTCATAGTTAAGAAACAGTATTTTCATACTATCTTCCAATGGAATGGTACTCGAAACCGAGTTCCTTCAATTTTTTTGGCTCATAGAGCAGACGACCATCGAATATGATGGGTTCCCTCAATGACTTCCTGATACGATCGAAGTCCGGCGTACGGAATTCCTTCCATTCGGTGATAACGAGCATCGCATCCGCCCCGTCAAGCGCCTCGTACTTGTCCTCGAAGTACGAGATGGACGGATTTTCCCCGAAATATTCCGGCGTCCGTGCCATCTTCATAGCCTCCGGATCATGTGCCCGGATAGTCGCTCCCAACCCGACAAGCGTATTGACGAGCGTAATCGCAGGCGATTCACGCATATCGTCCGTACCGGCCTTGAATGCCAGCCCCCACACACCGAATGTCTTATCCTTCAAATCCTCTCCGAATCGGTCCGTCACCATCTGTGCCAAGACGAGCTTCTGTTTCTCATTGGTATCGAGCGTCTGCCTGAGCATTCTGGCATCGTATCCGAAATCGCCGGCCGTCTTCACGAGCGCTTTCACGTCCTTCGGAAAACACGAACCGCCGAAGCCGGCGCTCGCATACAAGAACGCTTCGCCGATGCGCGGATCCGCACCCATCGCCTTCCGGACATTCTCATAATCGGCGCCCGCCTTCGAACAGATATTAGCCAACTCGTTCGATGCCGAGATCTTGACTGCGAGAAAACAATTCGAGGCATATTTCACGATCTCAGCGGTCTTGGCGTCCATCGCGAAGAATCGGCCCTCCCGACGCGTGAACGGCGCATAGAGTTCCCGCATCGTCTCGATTGCCTTTGGATCGTCGGAACCGACGACTATCCGGCTCGGCTCGAGGAAATCCTTCACGGCCGTCCCCTGTGCCAAAAATTCCGGATTGCTCACCACCTGGAATGGGATCTCGACACCGCGCGTCTGCAACTGTTCGGCAATTTTCTCCGACACCGACTGAGCGGTGCCGACCGGTACCGTCGATTTGTCGACGACGATAATCTCGTGATCCATACATCGCCCGAGGTCGATCGCCACTCCCAGCACATGGGAGAGATCGGCACTCCCGTCCTCGTTGGGCGGGGTTCCCACCGCGATGAAGATGATGTCGCTTTTTTTGACGGCATCCTCGAAATCCGTCGTGAACGAAAGCGTCTCATTCTTCAGGTTCCGAAGTACGAGTTCGTCCAGACCTTTTTCATGCAAAGGCGCTTTTCCGGACTCGAACTGCGCGATCTTATTCCGGTCCTTGTCGACACAGACGACCGTATTGCCCATTTCCGCGAAGCATGCGCCCGTGACCGAACCCACATATCCCGTCCCGATTACCGCTATTCTCATATGCCCGTAGTCTATGAATTGATGATTTCCTTGATGCTGTAATTCATCTTCCCCTGAACCTTGTAATAGTTCTTCAGCATGATATCGGCCAGGAGCCCGAACACGAACAGCTGTATGCCGACGAGCACGAAGAACACTCCGACGAGCGGCCAATTTCTCGCAGCGATCGCCTGGCCTTGGATTTTCTCGATCCCCATCCAGACGAGGATCACGAAACCGGAGGCGGAGAAAACGATACCCGTACCGCCGAAGAGATGCAATGGTCGGTTGGAATACTTGCGCCAGAACCAGATCGAGATCATGTCGACAAACCCCTTCATCCCCCGCTTCCAATTGTATTTCGTCACGCCCGACACGCGAGGATGATGACTCACCTTGACCTCACCGACGCTGTATCCCTGCATTTCGAGTATCGCCGGGATGAACCGGTGCATCTCGCCGAAAAGATCCAAATCCTCGAAACAGCTTCGCTTGTAAGCCTTGAGCGAACAACCGCTGTCATGGATCTTGTCTTGGATCAATACCTTGCGCAACAGATTGGCCGTGCGCGAGAAAATCTTTTTCCCGAGACTGTCCTTGCGCTTGAATCGCCATCCGGTGACCACGTCGAAACCCTCTTCCATTTTTTCCAGCAAAAGTCCTATGTCCGCCGGATCATTCTGCAGATCGCCATCCATCATGACGATGACATCTCCTTTCGATTGTTTGATCCCGGCATCGAAGGAAGCCGTCTGGCCGAAATTTTTACGGAATTTGATCAGTGTCAGCGGCGAAAGGCTCTCGCAATTCTTGACGGTATCGTCCTTGGATCCGTCGTCCACGAAAATGATCTCGAACGGCTTTCCAAGCTCACGGCACGCCTTCACGATCCGTTCATGCAGTTCCTTCACGTTCCCTTCCTCGTTATAGAGAGGCACCACGACCGACAAGGAGATCTTCTGGTCTTCCATATTCGAAATACTCACGAATAAGCTATGCGACCCGTTACGGTCCTCTCGGACCGACAGGTCTTTCTTTTCCTATTTTAGAACGTTTTTCCCGTTCCGGCAAACCAGAAACAGACCGTTCTCAGTCGGGTCCGAACAGGAGATTCGAGCCCTATCTTCACCATCCACGGGCCAGGAGTAGTCATGCTTGACAGCCTCATTGTTTTAAGCTATGTTTGAGGCATGAGGGAGGATGATCGCATGTGTACTATCCCGACCGTTATTTGATAACTTGAGAATAGACTCTCTGGATTTTGGAAGGTCACAAGACCCGGCTTCCTACCGCGAGAATAATCTGCCGTATGAATGCCGTTGATGATATTGACAGCTTCATCGCCTCGAAATCGTCTTATCCGAAATCCGGTACCGCCTCCCTCCCAAAACTAGCCGCCATACAGTGTAGAAAAAGATGTTCGGTACACTTCCGAACCTTCATGACAATCATGAACATCTCTTTCTTCTCCACTCACTGGCGGCTCTTTTTATACGTTTTTCCGCCTTGAAATGGCTTTTTTTCACCTAGAATAGATGCTTATATTGAAATAACTTGATGTGTTGTATATCACTACCAGAGGAGCTCGCCCGGCATTCACGGGGCCGAACCCCTGAATACATAAGCTCATTTTATGCCGTTTCGCGAATCCCGTTTTTTTGCTATACTATCATCAATAAATCACCCGGTCCGGCCGGAAGACTTGTGATATGAAATATCAGGAAATATCCGTCGTCATCCCCTGCTACAAGGAGTCTGAGGTTATCGCGGCGAACATCATGACGGTTCATCGCTATTTGCTCGAGCGCTTCGAACGGTACGAGATTATCGTCGTGACCGATGGCAGTCCGGACGGCACGCCGGACATCGTCGAACAATTCATCAAGGACCATCCGGAAGTGTCACTCACCCACATTCGTTTCGCGGTGAACCGCGGCAAAGGCGCCGCGGTCAAAGCGGGTGTCTTGGCAGCCAAAGACAATCCGATCCTCTTCATCGACGCGGACCTCACCATCCCGATCGACGAGCTCGACGAGTTCATGTCCGTCCTCAACCAATCCGAATCCGATATCGTCATCGCATCACGCCTGGCTCCGGGCGCCCGACTCGAGGAACCGTCACCATGGTACCGAGTCCTCACGGCCCGAGGATTTCACCTCCTGCAAATCCTCATCCTCGGCGGATTCGAGTTCTCGGATACGCAATGCGGGTTCAAACTCTTCAACCGCACCGTCGCCAAGGACCTCTTCGGAAAGATCACGATCCGTCGATTCGCCTTCGACGCCGAACTCCTCTTCATCGCCCGCAAACGTCAATATCGGGTCGCCATCTTGCCGGTACTCATCCGCAAGGACACGCGCAATACGAACGTGCGAGTGGTACACGATTCCATCAATATGCTGTTCGCGCTTATCCGCATCCGCTGGAACAATCTGGCCGGCAGATACGACAAGAAACGCATTCGCACGAAAAAATAACCGCCGTCGAAATAACCGCCGAATACTCGGAACATAACCCGACATGCGCCATCGTACGCCCCTTTCGGGGAGTATTTTTTTCGGACAGCCACACTACCATATACTATTACATGGTAGTGAACGGCGTGCCAGGAGCGAAGAGGTTCATCCTGCGAAAATATGAGGACCCCACATTCATGTCTTCTCGGTTTACATTCCCTTACTACGATATATACTCAGTCACGTTAGCAACTGAAACCATATCAAATAGTCTGTCTTTGCGAGCCTGTCCTCGGGTAGCCTGCCCCGCGTATGCCGGGGTGGCAATCCAGAGTCCTGGACCGCTTCTCCGCCAGTTTGCGGACTCGCAAAGGCGAAGGGAAGTAATTTCTTATACCAAATGAACTACATCACTGTTACGTTCAGGAGTTCGACTCCCTATAGGGAGTCGAACTCCTCTAGTACTCCTCTAGTAGCGATACAAAATGAAGATATTTCGATATGAGAAATGGAAAACGAGTACTGGAATGAGTGATGAATCGAGTATGAATGAATTATTCATTTCAGATTTACGTGTAACTGAGTATACTTCAAAAAATACCCAATCGACAACCAGTGCCCCAAATTAACATATTGTGTTTTTATACATTGCGTTTGAAGGAGCTCAACTCCCTCTAGGGAGTTGAGCTCCTGAATATAACAGTAATTCAGTCGATATTGGTATTAGTATCTCTCTCAAATCTCATGTCGAACTGAAATCCGTACATTTCGTTTGAGCGCCAACCAGAGGTTGGTCACCCTCTGGGTGAAAAACACTGAAAATCTTCGAGGGCTACTGACTAACCCGAGGAGGTTTGAAGGGTTTGTCCGCCCGCGACGATCGCTTGGCGAGACGGTCGGGGCAGCCGAAATTTTCGGATTTCAGACGACAAACCGTATTTTTCGGCTTATTATCGTGGTGAGATGTGAGAGAGATACTCAGTAGTGCGTTACAACGAAGAAGGCCTAAACCTGATAAAGCAGTACTGAACAGCAGTACTGAACAGCAGTACTAAACGAATTTGACAAACTGTTATATACATGTTAATAATGGCATCATTGAATATTAAAAACCTATCGGAGCGATCATGCCCATACTCCACACGGTACCACTGCGGGTGCGTCCGCAAACCGACGCCCCGAAATCGGAAATCGATGGAACGATTTCAAACGTTCCCGTTTCCCAAAATACTCTCCCAAACGTCATCACGGCGTTGTATCAGGTTCTCGACTCCGTTCGCTGGCGGAATCATCCTCATCGGTATGATGAGTGGCACAAACGAGAGTGCGTAGACCAGTTCCTCGCCGAGTTTCGGGAAACCGAACTGATTGCCATCTGTACCAAACGAAACCTATCGGAAACTGATTTCGATCGACGACTGGGCGTCAACTTCTTTATCAACTGGCTAAGGGAAATCCAATCAGAGATAGAGACGGCCGGAAAAGACCGGCGTGGCACGCCCAGACTCAACGATGAGTATCTCGGGCTTACGTCGCATTGCATCCAATCCATGAGAACCGAGTTGGTCTCTGGTGGTAATGCATGGATCATCCAGGATGATTCATTGAAACGATTCTACCGACGCCACATCCGCAGAACGTGCCGAATCATGCCCAAACGGATTGATGCGTTTCTCGGCATGTACGGACGGTCCCTCGGAAGACGATCGTCAGACTCTATCCGATCGGCACGAGAGGCGATCGTCGAATCGACCAGAGAGGTCGAACTGGAACGAGGATTCGAGAAATCACTTACGGCGAGTCGACTCCTGGCACTGGCCATCGAACATCAATGCAAGAGAGCGGTCTGAACAAATTTTCGCAATCATTTTCAAAACGAAAACCCGGAGGAATCCCCATGAACAAAAAAGCGTTAGTCATAGTAGTATCGCTGGTTTCCCTCGTCATCCTCGGCATCATATGCCTAGCTGACTTTGGAGACAGCATCCCGAGTCCGGCCGTTCCAGCACGAACGGTGACCGTCCCGGATGGTTCAAAACCGTCCCAGATCATCGCCATCGGGACGAAAAACTCTCAGATACAGTATACTGTAACTCGAACCGTTACGGATAAAGGGACTTTCATCGATGCTCATGTCAATGAGAACGTACCGATACGAACGAACGATATCGTGGTCGCGGTTCGTAATGATCTTATCGGGAAAAAGCTGATCGCTTCGGATGCCAAAGAGGTGTCTCGCAATGAGACAAACAACCTCCCTGAAGACCTGATTGTCGATCCGAAAAATCCGGTTGAAATGTCGTCGCAGTCATCCCCCTGTCTCTTCCTGAGATACCCAGCCGCATCGTAATGCGGTTCCGAAAAATCTCCGGAATCGACGAGTCATGCCTGTCATCCCGGAATGCCTTTCACGATTTCGAGAACCAAACCCTGGAGGAGATGCCATGAACAACAAAGTCATTTTTGGCGTCATCATTATCGGATTGTGTCATCATATCGGATCACGACTGAAGAAACTGAGACCGCCGTTTCTGAGTCGGAATCCGCAATATGCCGGCATACGACTTCCCGGCACGAAACACATCAGATGATACGTCACCAAAAAAGCCATAGAACCCGTCCAAAGACGGACTATTCCATGGCTTTTTTCAATTCTTTTTTATGACTTTCAACGCACCCTTCTTCTTTTCCCGTATATTGATATCCGTTCTCAACTCGTGAACTGAATACCTCTCTTGCCCACTGTTGTCAGTTGTCAGTCTCTTCAGGCTTGCGACTGTATAAGGCTGAACAGAAACCTCTCCTACTTATACCAAATGAACTGAATCACTGTTACATTCAGGAGTTACATTCAGGAGTTCGACTCCCTATAGGGAGTCGAACTCCTCTAGTACTCCTCTAATAGCGATATACGACACATCAAGTTATTTCGGTATTATTCGTTTTTCCCTATGTAAAAATTATGAATTTTTTACTTCTGTTCCCTACTCATTGTTCTCTGTTCGCTGTCTTTTCTTCCCGTACTTCGACTACGCCGCGGACGACCGCCATGACGAGGAAATAATATGCATAGATCGAGAATTCCTCCGCTTGCGCGTTGCGACCCATCGCAAGGAGTATCGGCGTGAATGCGAGGAAGAACAACGCCGGCAACGCTAATACCCGACTCGGAATCGGGCCGATGATAGACCAGATAAACACCGCAAAAATAGCAATCCCTATCACGCTCCAATTCAGAAACATGCCAAAGATGATACTTGCGAACATGATTCCCATGTCTATCTTCCGCTTCGACACGAATGTCAGCACCGCATCGAATTGTTTTTCATTCTGTTCCATAAAGATTCTCTTTATCCGTTAGCCTTTCGCTTCGATACCCATACTGCTCCGGCGATGACACCTAAGAACGTTATTCCCGACAACCATTCCCCGACCAAGAGGAATCGTATTGGCACAGAATAGATATCGATACTCCCGGCCGGGTCGACGGAGCCGACCTTCCACGCGTTCGCATAGCGTACATCGTCTTGCCGTTCGAGAAGCGACCGCCTCCCATCCGGAGACACGTATTCTGCATGCCAGAGCGGGTCATACTTCTCATTGAGATACACGAACGAATCCGTCCCGAGTCCGGATGCCGGAACGTTTATTTCCATAGTACCAGACCGATCGTACGGGAGTGCTGTGATGTGAGTATGCAGATCTCGGATTTTTGTGGAAAGTCCGGCTACGTTCTGATCGATCGTCACGACATCAGGCCCCGCATATACGTACGGGAATACATACTGCGAATCGATATCATAAAGAGTGAACCATTCATTTTCCTTGATAGGCCGCAAAATTCCCTTCCCTTCGAGATACTGTCGCGCGGGTTCAAATGATTCAAGCGCACTCGGCTTAGCATCATGATGATAGAACACGTACTTGACCCCCAAGAGACCATACAAGTCGGTAATCCACTGCGGATCATACGCTTTTTCACTAAACTCATCTGCGAAAGACCAGTTTCCGAAATAAGCACCATTTAATTCGACGTATTTCTTGGTATAAAGGGCATTCGCGGGATCAGGTCCGTTCATTTGCAGTTTCGGTAGGTTCACCCGACCGACGCTCGTGCCCGGCGAATATGGCAACATGGCAACTTTGTTTTCCACCGGATCACTTCCGAGAATGTTCGCCACTGAATAATACGGCTCAGGGAGCTTTACGAGCGCACTGTACTTTGCTGTAGCAAAATCCTTGCCCTTGCTGGTCGCTAGGATATAGCTCATCTTGGTCTGTATCCCACCGGTATAGAACGGCAAAGAGAGAAGAAGTGCGACCGAAATGAATACAGCGAATGCCGTCCGAAACCAGGTCTTTCCAAACAACTCGGAGAAGAACCCGAGCAGCAATGAGCTCAGGATAAACGGGGTAAATATAGCGAGCTTGTCCCATCCGCGAAGCGCATTGATACCGGGCAGTTTGAAGAAAAACACATTGAAGGAATCGAATGGGAACCGAACCCGAGCCACGAGCGCGATGAACACCATAAACAGGGTGAAAAAGGCGAAGTACAGTCGTTTCCGTTCGCCAGACTTCCAGATGAAGAGACCGGATAGAACGAGGAAAAACGGCGCGAACGAGAGAAACTCGATGATATACCGTGCCCACGCCACGCTCATAAACGGAAAATTGTACGGGTAGTACGTATCGTGCTCATAGGTCGTCAGCAAACGCATCGTATCAAAGATCGTGTTCGAAGTTTTGGCAAGCGTATCCGACAAGACAATCACTGTCGAATTACTCAGTTCATCGACTCCCGCCCGGGCCTGAGGAATAAGAGGTAAGATCCAATATATATTGAGAAGCAACGCACCGACAATCAAGATGGCAATCCGTTTCGCCACATCCCAATCGAACGTCACGATCCGAAATATGAACAGGAGCACTGTCAGTAAGAAAAAATAGATAGTGAGCGAGACCGCAAACGCCGGATTACCAAAACTCGTCGATGCGAGCGATACGATAAGAAAAAACGGGAAGCTATCACCCGGCTTCCGCGACCGAAGTGCTTGGATAAAAGACCCGGTCAGCGCTGGGATGAAGACATAGAGAATCTGATAGTTTGTGAACCCCCATGTCGCCGTGAAGACATAGAGTGTATAGACGTTCGTCGCATAAAAGAGCGCCATCACCGCCGTGAGCCACTTTGGCGTACGTGGAAATACCTGTCGCGCGAACATCGTAAACGAAAGATACGCACCGAAGACGAACACACTGAGATACCATGACAGTTGTCCAGTATCCGTCACACCAAGCCTATCAAGTACATAAAAGAGGGAATAGAAGATCGATACCCTGCCCGAGAACCATCCGTAATGGAAACTTGCGAGCTGCTCCTTGAGGTTTATCGGTTGGAGCACATCACCACCCACAATGATATGTCCCGCCGGGAATCGGTTCACAAAGACTACCCACAACAAGACGGCGAGTCCAAGGAGGAACCATTTCTGTTCGCGCAGTACCCGCTTGAGCGTATCCATAAGGTCTTATTTTCGAATCAACTCGGCCCGCACCGACAATCTGTCCAGACCGAAGGTTTCTGTCTTCTTGTCCTTGCCATTGTAAGTCGCACGGATATACACGATGCGTTCTGCGCCGTCTCCTGGGAGCGAGAGTGTATAGTCCATCGGTTTGTTCTCCATCTGAGAAGATGGGACATCCTGCCAGGTCGCATTATCCAAGGAATACGCTAATCGGATCTGATCATTCCGATTGCCGGCTTGTCGTGCGACCAGCATGAATTTCCGAAACGGATTTACCGTGAAGAACCGATAGGTGAACGATGTTCCCTGCATCTGCTTTCCGACTATCAGTTTCCCCTTCTCGTCAAATCGAACACTCCCGAAGCTTCCAAACAAGTTGAAGTAATCATCGACCGTCCCGTTCATCGAGTACGAGTATATCCCCTCAGTGCCAAGGTCTTCCACTGTGGCACCCAACAACAAGATATCCCCAAAAGCGACCGCATGACGACCAAACACAAGTCCGACGGGTTTTGCATCGTCTGAGATCATACCCGCCATGTCATTTCCAATCGGCGACAGTGTTATATTGGGATCGCCGGTCAGGGTTATGACGTAACTCTTCCCTTGTTCCACATACGCTGGAAACGAAATCAACTGATTCCCCCTTTCGTCCTGATACGACTCCACATCCGCAGTCGTCAGGACAGATTTCTTTATCGAAACATCTGATTCATTGCCGGATCCACTCACCTTTTGTCGAAGTTCCAAAACGGAACCATTCGCCATCGACGGGTCCTTCAAATGGATCATGACATGATCGAGGAAATCATCTTTTGCCACAAATTCGGCCTTGAAGATACTGTTCGGATCGGTATCATCCCGATCCGACGACAGCAGAATCGTCTCATGCGAGGGCATGCCGACGAGCGTGGGTGCTAATCGGTCGGCTTCCGCCTGAGTTTTTACATCAAGTCTCGACACGTCGAACTTCGAAAGTTGAACTCCCGTAAACGGCCATTCTCCGGTCTTGGTCTCATCCCGCAGGACAAGCGTGATATCCGAATATAGTCCGTTCGGAACAGGAAACCGTATCTCCTGATATCGATCATCGTCGCTTCCTGAGACATCGAACGATCCGATTCGCACCCCTTCTTGACCGAATTGCGAACCAATGAACACGTCCACGGATGAGTCATGCTTCGCCCTCGTGAGGACCCCTATCCGGTACCAATCTCCCGGTCGCCCCTGTAACACGCCCACGAATTTTTTCTGAGGAACGTCGGTCGTGATGTCCCATGTCGGCACTCCAACCAGTTGAGACGATATGGGAGAAGTGACTCTGGATACATTCTTCACTACCACGAAGTTATAGAAAATGTACACACCAAAAACAACCAACACCAATACGTACTTGCCGTACCGTTGCGAGAATATCTGCCGCCTTTCCTGGGATGTATTCGAAACGATGTTCATTCCTACGATACCTGTTTGTCGTCAATATATGACTCATCTCATTCATGATATCAGATTGTCGCTCATTCTCAAAATTTTTTTTTGCTTTTTCCAAGGCTTTTTTCATAAAGATATGTCCGTTATAGCCTCCATTACGAGCTGCGCAAGTATGGACATGAAAGACGGATGACCCCGTATAGACTTTAAAAAATCGTAAAATTTGACGCAACTCAGAGTACAGGCATATAATAGTGTGGCATTTAGATTTTCCAATCGAAGCAGTATGGAACACAAAGACACAATAACCATCGACGACCTTGCCCGGATTGTTCAGAATGGTTTTTTGAAGATAGACGAACAGTTCAACGTTCTTGGCGCCGACGTTGCCGAGCTCAAGACTGACGTTTCCGAGCTCAAGACTGACGTTGCCGAGCTCAAGCGGACAGTTGATACTATTGAGGCCAATCTCAACAAGAAAGTCGACAAGATCGAGTACAATACCCTCGAATATCGCGTCGAGCGATTAGAGAAAGCATCTGCCGTATAAAGATTGTTCCATTCCGCCACCAGCCAGCCTCTCACAAAGAGCTGGCTTTTCGATTCATTCGTTTAGGGCTCATATTATGCCACAAAATTTGAAATTCTCTCCGAGGACCGTCCTCGGAGAGAATTCTAATCAAGATTCGACGAGTGCATGCTCGAACCGCTTGCGATCTTGCATGCCGATCACCTTGTCCATACAGAATCGTTTATATGAAGATACGTCCGTAAATTGACCGAGGACTGATTCCTTCTGGCAAACCAAGGCGCCCTTGCCATCCCCCATATACTCGAGAAAGCTGCACCATAGATATGATTCAGCGTCCTCCCGACCGTGCACCTGACTGTTGCAATTCACATACGCCGAGACGTACAAAAGCACGTCGTTCGAGGACAGATGTACTGACTTGAATCGCCCCTGAAACAAGACGCCTGTCCGGTCATTCTTGCTATTGTAATACATCGCGTATCCGGTACAGATCTTTTTCATGAACATCGCGATACCATTCTTCTTGTTCTCCTTCAAAATGAAATGGAAGTGATTCCTGTTCAGACAATATGCCACGATATCGACCAACCGGTCATCCTCCTCCGGCAAGACCTTGTCATCGGTCTTCATCACTGTCGGTGTCTCGATATTGAAGTACAACATCGACTCGAGAAAACGTTCATAATCATCGGTCTCATCAAAAAGAGTCCGTTTCTCCACTCCGCGGTTGAACACATGATAATATTCGCCGATCGCGATAAGATCCCTTCGTCTCATGTGATTATTATATCACAAAATCGAGCAATTACTCCGAGGACGGTCCTCGGAGAACGTTCACTTGTTTTATGTAAGCGTATAAGAGGTATTATTTGATGTCATGCCATGATGGGCATAACAAATAATTGCGCATATTATACCACAAAAACGGAAGTTTCTTCCGAGAAGTTTCTTCCGAGGACCGTCCTCGGAGAGCTTTCGAATTTGGACTTGATAGACTTTACAGATTTTATGGACTTTATATACTCTTCTCATCGACTTTCGACTTGATAGACTTTATGGACTTTATGGACTTTATGGACTCATTAACTCGTTAACGGTTCCCTCCTCCCAACCCGCTCCCTGATCCCCTCCGATGCATCACGTCAGGAAATCTTGATAATTTTCACGGTGTATCACGCTGATACTGCTGTTCTTATACGCCATGAATTCCTTCGGCATGGACGCCTTTCTTTTGCTCCATTTAAATTCATATCCATCCAGATGAGCATCATACTCTTCCACATAATCGACTTCTTTCTGATCGGTCGTACGCCAAAAGTACTTCTGACAATACAGGTTGTCGGATTGAATCCGTTTCAGCCGTTCAATAATGCAAAAATTCTCCCACAGCGCACCGACATCGTCGCGCACTGGCAAATCGTTATACCGGCTGATGAGGCTATTCCTGATCCCAAGATCGATGAAATATATCTTTCGTTTTTTCGTGATCTCCTTTCGCTGGTTGCGACTGAACGCATGAAGAGTGAAAATAACGAATGTCTTCTCGAGGATATCCAGATAATTCACGACTGTATCGCGACTGCATTGCAGATTGACCGCCAATTCGTGGATGGACACTTCATTGCCGATCTGCAACGCCAACAACTGAAGCAACTTCACGACCAAATCCGATTTCTTGATCCTATCAAATATCAGTATGTCCTGATACAGATATTTATTGCTCAGATTTTCCAACAACTGACGGGAATCGGACACATTGCTTTGCACTATTTCCGGGTAGAGTCCGTATACAAGCGCATGCTCCAATTGACCGGTCATTTCATGTTCCCTATACATATTTTTTAATTCTCGCATCGAAAAAGGAAACAGGGTGAATTCTAGAGCCCGACCGGTCAATGGCTCATTCACTTTGCTTGCCAGATCAAAAGAAGAAGATCCGGTAGCGATAATCTGCATCTTTGGGTATGTGTCGGCGAGTAATTTCAAGATCACTCCGATATTGGCGACCTTCTGTGCTTCATCCAAAACGATCAAGCGACCGTCGCCAAGTATCTTTTTCAGCACTACCGGATCTTCCTTTTCCAAGGCTTGCCGTATGGAACCGATTTCACAATTGAAGTAATCCTCCTGCTTTCCATATTTTTGCAAAAGCTTCTTGGCTAACGTCGTTTTTCCGACCTGACGCGCTCCATACAGAATGATTATTTTATCCTTAAATATCCAGTCCTCAATATTTTTTTCAATATCCCGATGTATGTACTTTTTTTCCATATATACCATTATAATAATGGATTAAGGTTACTATAAAAAACACTATTTTATTTAGTATTTTTGATGTCATAACAGCAATATTAGTATATATTAATGCTGTTACAAAGTCAACACATAAACTATATGGCTTATATAAAAGAAAAATAATAGTGATATTACACCACAAAACCGGAAGTTTCTTCCGAGGACCGTCCTCGGAGAGAGTCTGATCGCCACAGTATCTTCCGAGGACCGTCCTCGGAGAGAGTCTGATCGCCACGCCGAAGATTCAGCGAAGGTTGGTCCCCGCTCCCCATTTCAAAATTACAAAATTTAAAAATTCTATCTTCCCAACTCGTTAAACTGACCCGTTCTTCCGGCGACGATAAGAGCGGATACCTGCATAGCCAAGATACCCGAGACACCCAACCAGCGTCGTGCCGGAAATGATGAGGCCGAAGTAGAAATACGATTGCGGCTTGAAATAGAGAGTCAGGTCCACATCGATGCTCCCGTCTGGATTTTCACGATATTGATCCTTGGAAAGATGCTGTCGGATATATGCCGGATCAATCAGGAACGAGTTCAGTTTCGCATCGTTTTGGGAGTGGTCGGTATCCGGCAGGAAATAGTCTTTCTTGGTCAGCACGTCGAACCATTGAAAATCTCCCGCTCGAAGTTTCCAGTCCGGATGATACGATTCGGAGAAATTCACATACACCGGATCAGAAATATTCTTAAGTGAAATTTGATACTCCGTCGGGTTTCGGAATTGAAAATCAACCTGTTCAAAAGGAATATTGCCGTATATCGTTTCCTGATTTCTCGTCGTATAGATATGCGGTCGATAATCAGCATTTTCGTATACAACCAACTCTGTCGTCCCAATATCGATCCGCTGCAAATACGGAAGTTTATCAAGCTCATCAATAAAAAACTGCCGTTCACCATAATCTTTATAAAAGTCATCATCGTTTGCGATATCCCTAATAGGAACTATCACATACCGCAATGAAGAAATATTCAGTAGTTGATTAGAAAACTTACTGGAAAAAATTTCAGTAAGCCTATCATTATTAATTAGTGGATCTATTTGTTTTTTTATAAGATTCTTCCATTCAGAGCCCGTTGAGGAAACTAAGCTGGTCTGCGGGTGAATATTATTAAAAAAACTCCATCTTGAATAAACCGGAACCCAAAGCGTTCGAAAATAATATGGCTTACTCTCGATAAAGCTTTCAACCACGCCATAATCACTGCTAGGTTCTTTGGAAACAAACAGCCCTTGTGCGCTTTCGTCAAGCAGCGGCTTGAGATTTAAAAAAAATGAACTGCATAATACAAATGATATGAAAATAAATATTAACGGTCTTTTTTGTTTAATGTGGAGTAGGGTAAATGAAAGTAAACCAGTATAGCCAATAACGGTCACGATATAGAACTTCGACGCTTCTCTAAATAGACTAAAGCCAGGAAAATGAAGGAACAAATACTGATAAAGGTCTGAAAAAGGTTTACCAGATTGCTTCGTCAGGATAATTCCGATTAAAGATACTATCCAAAAAAATATTACTTGCTTCTTAAATTTAAACTTAACAATAAAAAAGCTCATCAACAAAATAAGCGGAAGTATCCAAAAATACATTTGAATTGGTTGATTAACAAACTGGTCATCTGGCCTACTACCCGTCCAATTCCATGTAAAGACAGTAAAAGCCTGTTGAATACTAAACAGACCGCCCCCAAATAAAGCCCTGTTCGTTGTAGAAGAAACAGCAGATGAGACTGACCCCTGCAAACTAGGCAATAACCAAAATGCACTAAGAAAAATAGTTATGAAACAACAGTATATGAAGGCTTTCAAGTATCTTTTATAAACGAGGAAATAATGAAATATGAAATAGAAAAACAACACAAACGACACAACATACATGATTCTTATTTCATAACAAACTGCAATCCAATAAAACAAAGAAAAAACAACCCAGTCTTGTAATTTATTATCTTCCAAAGCGATAATAAAGAAATAGAAAACGAGTGGCGACAGCGCATATACGAACTGAATCGGTACCTGATTAATTAAAGCGTATGTTGTTGTGCCATAAAATAATGCCACTACGAAAGAAACATGCACATCGTGTGTCAATCTTTTTGAAAAGACATATGGCGATATGAAACTCAATATGGCAATCGGTGCAAATAACGTCAGTTTTGATGCAATATCAAAGGAAAGGCCAATCCTGACTACGAATGACCATATAGCCATGAATATATTAAAAGGGATCTGAATATTGACCATCCCGAAATTTACATAGTTAACCCAGACACCCCAAGAAGTTGCGAGTTCCAACGTAGCCCGATCAGTCCAATGATACCAATCACCAGAACTTAAAATCGAAAACGGATTAAACCATTCCCGATGAGAAACTATTGCAATTAACAGTAATAGCACGATGGCTACACCTTGAGAGCCCGCGTCGGTCTGTATCTTACGGAAAATACTAATTTTCAAATTGTGAGGCCATTTTCTCAGCATATTTAGTCCATGATAAATTTTCTAATACGTATTTTCTAGCGGAGCTGCCGATAAAACACATAGAAGTATTATTTTTATACAACTTAAAAATGGCATCTGCGATACTAACAGCATTATCTCCATCAACAAGCACCCCATTTTCCCAATCAGTAACAATTTCAGAAACTCCACAATCTCTTGAAACTAGAACTGGTTTTGCATGCAACATAGCTTCTACCGCAGAAAGACCCCATGTCTGATTCGCTGGAAAAACATACACGTTACAGATATCATACAGCATTGCTAGATCGGATTCCGAAACATGCTTGATAAAATGAATGGAATCCGATAAAGACATCGCCACTGACATATCTTGCAACACTTGTTCCATCTCGCCAGAACCAACGAATATTCCACAAATAGTTGGGATCTTATTATGCAGTTTCTGTATCGCTAGCAATGTCTTGTCTGGACGTTTATATGGAGCTAAAGTAGCTACTGAAAGCACAATGAAACTGTCGTCCAGTAAATTAAATTTCCGTCTACAATCAGATAATTCCGCTGCCGAATGCGATACCGTTTCAATCTCCGCACCACTTCGAATCAATCTAGGCTCTCTACCGTATATCGACAAGACCCGACTTTGATTAAGACGATCTAGGGTTACAATCTTATCGATTGCACGCACGGCACATTTATCAAAAATATAGAAAATTGGCCAGCTAACCAGCCTAGTCATTAAATTTTGCTGTGAAAAATAATAAAACGGCGGCTCATTACACATCCAAACAATCTGTTTATTCGGAAAATCGCGCTTAACAAAAAACGAAACCCATTCCATTGGAAAGTTATGCGGATTAATAACATCAAATTTCGATAGAGTGTCTTTGATAGATCTGTAGAAAAAAAACACCTGAAATAAGCACTTAAAATACCTAAGAACATACAGGGCAGGAATGTTCATTCTTTTTTGCACAACATTCTGCTCTGTTCTCTGTAAAAAAGTTGATGCCGCCACAATGGTAACTTGTTTCTGTAGTTCAGGAAAGCAATGCACACTAACAGCCTGCGTAAATATAGTAACTTCGTGGCCCATTTTTTGCAGCGAAATTGCAAGCATGAGGGATTGGCGTTCCCCACCAGTTGGCTCAACAAGACTTGTTTGAATAATCGCGATTTTCATTTATTTGGAAATACTTTCTGAAATAAACTATATAGCTTACCAAACCCAAAAAACATTTTCATAATTATTTCAAAATCCGAAGTCTCTCTTCTTTTTTGAATTATTTTCCTTTTACGAAAAATTTTACAAATATTCATTGCATTAAAACACCAACCCTCAACATACGACCACGCTATTTTTGGTTTTAATAGAAGCAGAAAAGCGAGAAATTCAAATATATTCTGAATCAGATAGATAGGCAATACCCACAGAAGATTATACCAAGTATAGTTCTTCAAAAGCATCTGAAGAGTGTTTTGATTTCTCCATAAGAAAGTGGTGTATTGAACCCCCTTAGAACCACTTCCACAGCCCGCGTGATACACATAGGCAACGCTTGTGTAAGCACACTTCTCACCGAGAAGTTGAAGCCGCCAAAACCAATCGACTTCCTCACTATACATAAAATAATCGTCATCCAATCCTCCGCTTCGAAGATAAAACTCTTTCGAGGTCAGAAAGCAGACGCCTGTCAGATAGAAACTCTCAATAATCCCAACTTCATTCGTCGGTCTATAAACCGGCCATCCGAAAAGATCGATGGTACTGGTATATGGTTTCCTTTTTAGTCCAGTTTCATAAGCAGCCTCCAACGGACCAACAGCAACAAAATTATTCGATATATATAAATCAACAAGCTCTTCCAAAAAATCACTTTCGACCCATGTATCCGTATTTAAAAACAAAAGAAGATCGCCACTCGATTTTTTTATTCCAATATTATTTCCACAAGCAAAACCAAGATTAGTATCACTACGAACGATGAGCACCTCCGGATAATTTTTTTCAACGTATGCAATGCTGTCATCGGAAGACGCATTATCCACAAATACGATTTCAAAGTTCTTATAAGTCTGGGAACGCAAAGAATCAAGGCATTTTTTAAGCCATTTCTTACCATTCCAATTCACGATAATAACAGATACTAAAGGCTGTGATATAGACATTCTCGTATTATTATTTGCAAAGCTAACGCATGCTTTTCCTAGCTATAGGAATTCCGTACGGTTTCCAATGCATGTCGCCCCATATTCTCACTCTCGTTCCGATTCGCTAGAAGAAAATGTAGATGCTGCACAATTGTTTCTGTTTCCTTTTCTTTGGTGAAGTACCCATCTATGCCATTTTGAAAAAGGGAGCATACACCTTGACCCTCAGGAATGATAAATGTCGTTCCATTTCCAGCTGCTTCGAGCGCCGGCATACCAAAACCTTTATCATCATTCGTTTGAAGAAGAACTGTCGCTTCGGCGTAGTATTTCTGAA
>Ga0209697_10000522_pt1 | contig 62868 bp, 55 predicted proteins | sample AliMusrvi5mmetaG_FD_184115 | JGI IMG/M metagenome (GOLD analysis project Ga0209697, IMG submission 184115) | Freshwater lake bacterial and archeal communities from Alinen Mustajarvi, Finland, to study Microbial Dark Matter (Phase II) - Alinen... | ecosystem: Environmental > Aquatic > Freshwater...
TGACCTTTCGCCCAAGCGATATGTTTGGAAGGCAGAGGGGCAGGCCATCTTGGAAAAAATTCAACGTGCCCGTGCGGCAATCGAAAAAAGGCAATAATGTATAGCTATTTCTCGTCCGGCACACTAGGTGTTGGAAGTGCATTTTATTTGGGGGCAATGCAGGAAGCAGCAGCGGAGGAGGAAGTGCTGCATACATATACAGTAATGGCGCTAATCATTCCATTGCTCCTTTTCTAAATACGGCAAGAATACAAAATCCATCATCTTCTGGACGTGCCATTAAATAATCATGCATTTTAAACGGTAATTGGTGATAAACCCATGCCAAAAAGCACTAGCGCGGATAAGTTGACGTCAATGCTTAGATGCAAGCCTTTGATATCGAAGGTTCTAAAGAAAGGCGAGACAATTGATGAAATCTTTCACTAGACAGAGGGCAAGACCGGCTCTCGTAAATAGGCTCAAATAATTGTAATTATGTTTAAAAAGTATTTTTTTAGAAAGTGGTTTTTGTTGAAGATTTTTATTGTTTTATTGGATGTCTTGGCTATTCTAATTTGGGACGGAAGTAAGTCAAATGTCGATTGGCTGGCCGCTATGATTATAGCAATATTCATTTTTTTGGCCTTTTATTTTTGGATTAGATTCTTTTGTCCAGAAAGTGATGGGAAGCTGAAATTTACGACATTTGCAATAGATCGGTTTTTCCCGTTCAAATCTTTTCCTGTTCGCTCGACTTTTATAATGGGACTCGGGTGCCTGGTAGGTGGAACTGTGCGAGCTCTGGTTGCGATAGCTTATACTAGGACAATAGATCCTACTTGTGTTCTGTTTATTTTTATCGGAATTGGAATGGTAGTGGCTGCGTTATTTGCTCCTATAAAACGGCAACCAAAGCACCATCAGTAACAGGCATAGTGGGGGGCATAGGGGCCAGGCCTTGCCGGGCTGTTGCCCAAATAGGGGAATACAAATGGAGATTTCACGGGCGCAGAGCGCAGGAATTCCGGAGACAGCTTGAAGCGGTGACAGGATGAGGCTTCTCAGGCTCGAAAAAGCATGGGGCAGAGGCGATCCATCGGGGACTTGCATTCGCCTGGCGAGGATCCGCAGGTCCTGCATGCTTTGACGGGGGAGACCACGCCAGCGCGCCCGCTTGAACCCATGATCGACGGCGGCCTCCCCGAAGTTTCTTTCTTGGAACCACTGGCGGCGCTTCCTGTCTAGACGGCCACGGAGTGAATGCGACTGTCGCCGCGCCCGATCCAGCAGTTCCTGGTTCTCGTAGCGTTTGATGGTGCGGCCCGCTTTGTCCCGGGTGCAGGTAGAGCGCAAGGGGCAAGTGGCGCACACCCCTGCTTTCGGACGGTATTCAAAGTAACCTCTGCGCGAGTTGAAGTGATGCCGGTGAATGCGCTGTTTGGCCGGGCAAAGGAACGTGTCCACCGTCTTGTCGTAGGGAAAATCGCTTGCCGGAAAAATTCCCTCCGACCGGGCATTGCGCAGCCTGCTGCGCAGGTCTTCGGAATGAAACTCGCCACGAACCCGCGTGGGCACATAGCTGATCATTGCCACCGGGAAGGTGAGAACACAGGAGACACGCGCCTCCCCGAAATTTTTCTATGGAGAAAAACGACTCCGTGCTTTGATACCCTGCATGGCGCTCCTGATAAAAAGCGGTGAAATTGTGACCGGGGCATCCCGGTTTGTGGCAGACATTTGGTGCGAAGGGGAAACGATCACCCGCATCGGCAGGGATCTCACGGCCCCGGACGGTGCCGAGGTCGTGGATGCGAGGGGGAAATTTGTGTTCCCGGGATTTATCGATCCGCACACGCATATCCACCTGCCCTTCATGGGGACGTCCGCCAAGGACACATACACGACCGGCACACAGGCCGCGGTGGTCGGCGGGACCACGACCGTTTTCGACATGTGCTGCCCGTCACGGTCGGAGGAACCCGCCGACGGCTTCGCGGCATGGAAATCGCTGGCCGACGGAAAAGCCTGCTGCGATTACTCCTTCCACATGGGGGTCACCCGGTTTGACGACGGCACGGAAGAGCAGATGCGCCAGATCGCCTCCGCGGGCGTCCAGTCGTTCAAAATTTTCCTCGCCTACAAAGGCGCGTTCGGGATCGGCGACGCGGAGCTATTCGCCACTCTCAGGCTTGCGCGCGAGCTCGGCGTGGTGACGGCCGCTCATTGCGAAAACGAAACCCTCGTTTCCGAACTCCAAAAGAAGTTGCTTCAGGACGGGAAAACCGGACCGGAATGGCATCACGAAAGCCGCCCGCCCTTCGTGGAGGCGGAAGGGGTCCATCACCTGATGAGCTTCGCTGAAGCCACCGGCGCCCCGGTTTACATCGTTCACCTGAGCTGCCGGGAAGCCCTTGAAGAAGCGATCAAAGCCCGCCTGCGCGGCGTGGACGTGCGCGTCGAAACCCTCATCCAGCATCTCGTGCTCGACAAAAGCGCCGCAGAGAAGCCGGACTTCGAAGGCGCGAAATTCGTCATGTCCCCTCCCCTCCGTGACAAGTCGAACCAGCCCGTTCTCTGGAATGCCCTCCGCCAAGGGCTCATCGACACGGTCGGGACCGACCACGCGCCGTTCGACTTCGACACCCAAAAAACCATCGGCCTGTCGGATTTCACAAAAATCCCGAATGGCATCCCCTCCATCGAGGACCGGATCTCGCTGCTCTACACCCACGGCGTCTGCACCGGACGCCTCGATCTCCACACCTTCGTCGATGTCGCCAGCACGAACGCCGCAAAAATTTTCAACCTCTTCCCAAAAAAAGGAACCATCCAGCCCGGCAGCGACGCCGACCTGGTCGTCTTTGACCCATCGTATCGGGGCTCCCTCTCCGCCAGCACCCAGACCTCTGCTGTCGATTACAATGCCTTTGAAGGCTGGGAAATCCATGGCAGACCGTCCGTCGTCACCGTGCGCGGTGAAATCGCTGCCCGCGATGGACGGTTTATCGGCCAAACCGGCCGCGGGAAATTTCTTCGGCGACCTCTCTCGCAAAGTAAGTCAATATCATATCCGCTCCAGCCCGCTTGATCGCAACCAGCGACTCGTCCCGCATCCGCCCATAATTCAGCCACCCGAGCTTCGCCGCCGCTTGGATTTGCGAGTATTCCCCGCTCACTTGATAGGCTGCCACAGGGACGGAGGAAATATCGCTGATCTCGCGAATGATATCAAGATAGTATAAAGCAGGTTTAACCATCACAATATCAGCAGATTCACACTCGTCAATATATGCCTCAAGCCTCGCTTCACGACGATTTGCAGAGTCCAACTGGTAGCTCGCCTTACTCACGGAATCCTTCCCGATTTTGCTCCCCACAGCATCGCGAAATGGCCCGTATAATGCAGATGCGAACTTTGCGGAATACGCGATTATTGCGATATTAGTATATCCCGCTTCGTCGAGTGCCTTGCGGATCGCCCCAATGCGGCCATCCATCATGTCCGAGGGAGCCACCATATCTGCCCCGGCCTGTGCCTCCATGACGGCTAGGCGGCAGAGAACCTCAACCGTGGCGTCATTGTCCACGGTTGAACCATCCGGGGAGAGGCGCCCGTCGTGGCCGTGGGAAGTGTAAGGATCGAGCGCCACATCGGTGATCACGACCAGGTCCGGGCATTTCGTCTTCACGGCGCGGACCGCGCGATAGAGGAGGTTGTCCGGGCTCAATCCATGGGAGCCGGCGGGATCTTTGAGGGATTGCGGGATGGATGGGAAAATCGCCACGGCGGGAATCCCCCATTGCTCCGCCTCTTGGCAGCATTGGACGAGGGACTCGACCGAATTTCTGACGACGCCCGGCATCGAATCGACCGGTGCTGTCTCGGTTCCTTCTTGGACGAAGAGCGGCCAGATCAAATCGCTCGAGTGCAGGCTGGTTTCGCGAACCATGCGACGGATGTTTTCCGTCCTTCTCAAGCGGCGGAGGCGCCGCGGCAGATGCAGTTTCATGGCTTGAGAGCTACTGCAAAAACTCCGCCTTTGCGAGAAGGAAGATACGACGTTCGTAGGCAACCACTCCTGGTGCTGCAGAGGCGCTTGTGCCAAGGGCCTGCAGGATTCAACAGGCGATTGGCACGGCCCCGCCACACCATCCAGCCAATATCGAAGAGTTCAGACAATCCGGGCATTCAGGTCCGCGATGGAAAGTTTGCGGAGCAGGTTATGCTTTTTCAGGTGATGGGCTTCGCCGCGTTCGAGCACGCCGCACAAAAACCGGACGGCCTGGGTGATATACGGGCCCTTGTTGAGCATCGCGCACTCAGCGTTTCCGCTGGCGACGGCGTCGGTGACCTCCGCCCGTGAGGGAGAGCCCGTCCGGGCCAGCGTATCGAGGATCTGCGTGGCCCAGATGACCGGGACGTGCGCCGCCTCGCACAGCCAGAGGATTTCCTCCTGGACTTCCGAGAGACGGTCGAACCCGATCTCCACGGCCAGGTCTCCCCGGGCGACCATGACCCCCAGCGATGGCCACTGCTGGCCGGCGAGGAGAAGCCGCGGCAGGTTTTCAAATGCCGCCCGGTTTTCGATTTTTAGAACGATGCCGACATGCCCCGCGCCGATCGCCCGGAGTCGCGCCTGCAAGTCGTGCACGTCCGCCGGCGTCCTCACAAACGAGAGCCCGACGATGTCGGAATGCTTGGCCACAAAGGCGAGGTCGGCGATGTCCTTTTCCGTCAGCGCGCTGATCCGGAGGTCGGTATCCGGCAGGTTGATGCCCTTTTCCGGGCGGAGTTTTCCGCCTTTGACGCCGGTGCGGGTGATGCGGACGTTTACCTCGCCGGCGGTCCGGCCCTGCACGAGGCCGCCGATTTTTCCATCGTCGAAGAAGATCCGTTCGCCCGGCTTCACGCATTCGAAGATGGCGTCGAGCGTGCACGGGATCCGCGCGGGCTTGAGCACATTGCCCTCGTCGTCGCGCTTGGGATGGCGCCCGCATTGCCCGTCGCGCACAAGGATCAGGTCGTCCCCTTCCGCGAGGGAAATCGGGAGGCTGACCTCCGGCAGCGCGCCGACGCGGCCTCTGGCGATCGCCTCCCCGCTGCGGTCGAGAAGACGGATGCGGGCACCGGTCTCGAAGTAGCAGGTCTGCCGGGCCTCGGCGAGGGCCGAGAGCGGCGTGCAGGAAAGGAGCTTGAACTCGCGGGGCTTGTCGCGGGCGTCGTCGAGCGCCAGCGAAAGCCCGGGCTTTGCCCCCTCGATCACTTCCTCGGACACGGGGATCACGTCGGAAACCCCATCGGGAGGGCTTTCCGGCGAGGATTCGGAAGTGAACCAGACCAGTGCGGGGGCCAGCACGGTGCCGCGCGGGCTTTTCACCGGACGGATCTTCCGGATGCGGCCGAGCGACTCCACCGGACCGGTGCGGAGTTTCGGGCCGGCGAGGTCGGTATAGACTTTGCATGGCCGACCGGCCTCGCGTTCCGCGCGGCGGAGGTTCGCCACCATGCGGCTCCAGGCCGCCGCATCGTCGTGGGCGCAGTTGATTCTCATCACGTCCATGCCCGACTTGAGAAGAGACAGGACGAGTTCGTAGTCCTGCCCCGCCTCGGATGGCATGGTCACCATCACGCGGACGGCACGCTTTCCGCTGGACGATCCGAGCAGGCGGGCGGTGTTGGCGTGGAGCTGCAAAGGGCCGGTGACGAAATCCACCGGCGGCGCAGGCATTTCGGGTGCCGCGGTGCCAGCCAAGGCGTGCAGCGCCCTGCAAACTGCCTGCAGCGCGCACATCGAGCTCGCCTCCAGGCCGCCGAGGGATGTCAACCCCAACGGGATGAGTTTCGCCTGAAGCAAGCGCAAATCCACCTGCCGCAGGGCCAAGTAGTGAAGGAGGTTCCTCGCGCTCGGGTGGGCGGCGAGGTTCACGCCGGCGATGTCCTCCTCGTCTTCCATCGCGAGCTGCCTCTCGAGAAGACCGGAGATTTCCGGGATGATGCCTGCTGCGGCGGAAGGGATGTCATTGCTCATAGTTGGACCGCATGGCGGAGGGGTGAGGCTCCGCGATTTGCTTTCCCGCTGGCAAGACCTGCCGTGTGACAAATCTGTCACAATATGTGGCTTGATATGCCGCTGGCCGCCTGATTGCGTGAAAAGCTGTATGCACCTTCTGGCCGCCGCATTTACCGAGCCTACGCCGGTCACCTACGTTTTCCTCGTTCTGGCGATCCTGCTGGCGCTGAGCTTCGAGTTTGTGAACGGGTTTCACGACACGGCCAATGCGGTCGCGACCGTCATCTACACGAACACGCTGAATGCCACCCCGGCGGTCGTGTGGTCGGGCATATGGAATCTGATCGGCGTCCTTTCCTCCTCCGGGCTCGTGGCGTTCGGCATCGTCGCCCTCCTGCCCGTCGAGCTGGTGCTCAACATTGGGTCTGCCGCCGGTTTTGCGATGGTTTTCTCGCTGCTCATTTCGGCCATTCTCTGGAATGTCGGCACATGGTATTTCGGGCTTCCGGCATCCAGCTCGCACACGCTCATCGGCTCGATCCTCGGGGTCGGGCTGGCCAACTCGCTGATGGGGCCGTCGCACTCGATGACCGACGGGGTCAACTGGGCCAAGGCGCAGGATGTCGGGTTGGGGTTGTTGGTCTCGCCGGTCGTCGGGTTTTGCATGGCGGGGCTGCTCCTGCTGCTGTGCAAGGCCCTGGTCAAAAACCCCGCGCTCTACAAGGCTCCAGAAGGCAAAACCCCGCCCCCGCTCTGGATCCGCGGGCTTCTCATGCTCACCTGCACCGGCGTCAGTTTCGCCCACGGGTCGAACGACGGGCAGAAAGGCATGGGGCTGATCGTGCTGATTCTTGTCGGCATCCTCCCCGGCACCTATGCCCTCAAGATGACGGCCAGCCCCACGAAGGTTGCCCATGTGGCCGAATCCGCAAAAGCCCTCGAGGAGATCTTCGCGAAATCCGGCGACGGGGCCGCCCTCGACGAAAAGGAATCGGATGACACCCTGACCGATTATATCAAATCCTCGGGCAGGCTCACCCCGAAGGTCTTCACCGCCCTCTCGGATCAATGCGAAGATCTCCACCGCAGGCTCGGCGACTCGAAGACGTTCCAGACACTGCCGGACGCGGATCGCGGCGAGGTCCGCTCGGACCTCTACCTCCTTTCAAAATCCATCGCCAAACTGCAAAAGGCCGGCAGCTTTTCCACGCCCGAAGACAAGGCCCTTGCCGCCGGGCTCCAGAAAAACGGGGAGCAGCTCACGAACTTCATTCCGGACTGGGTGAAATACGCGGTCGCCCTCGCGCTCGGGCTCGGGACGATGATCGGATACAAGCGGATCGTCGTCACGGTCGGGGAAAAGATCGGCAAGAGCCACCTGACGTATGCGCAGGGGGGGGCCGCCGAGCTGGTCGCCATGTGCACGATCCTGGTCGCCGACCATTTCGGCCTGCCGGTCAGCACCACCCACGTTCTCTCCTCCGGTGTCGCGGGCACCATGGCGGCCAACCATTCCGGCCTCCAGATGGCCACGCTGCGGAACATCCTCATGGCATGGGTCCTGACCCTGCCGGTCTGCATCTTCCTCGGCGCGCTCCTGTTTGCCTTCGGTCTCAACCTCGTCACCCTGCTCGGTCTGGGGTGATCTCACCGTCGGGGCGCCGCAGCGAGATCGGGCTGGACGGCGGGCTCATTGCCCGCTTGATTTCGCCGCGCCGCAACCGCAGAGCCCAGGGAATGGCTCTGCGATACGATTGAAGCAGGCCGAGCATCCCGAGAAGCTGAAGCCCGGCATCAACCAGGTGGCTGCTGAGCCTGGGACGCGCACGCCGGAGCAATCTCTCGCAATACGAGTATCGCTCCACCTCTCTTTCCGGCCGCGTGTCTGCACCGGAAAAAGGAACGTTTGATTTCGAAAAGACGAGCGCAAACAGGAGGCGCAGGGGATTGAAGAAGTAGGTGTATGCGGCGAGGAGACTCAACTGTTTCAGCCAAGGTCTCGAATGTTTGGAGGCAATGACAAAATTGCCGTCGCAAAGGTGCGGTACGATCAGTGACCCGGCGACATCCTCATACGCCAGCCCCGAGCTGTAGGAATCGTCGTACCATTTGGAACCCGGTGCCGGCGACAGCATGAAAACGGCCGCAAAGAGAGCCCCCTCCCTGCGCAGGACCCTCAACTGGTTGATCAAACCGTGGTTCGATTTCCAGGATATCAGCGGCTGGGAATCATGGTGCATCAACATCGGGATCGGAAAAATCCCGTTGGAGCGCAACAGCCGGAAAGCCTCGATGGTATTGTCTCCGGTCTGCCCCTTCTTCACAACGGAGCCGGTCATGTCTTCGACCCCCATCCAAACCGCAACCAGCCCCGCGCGGCGGATCAACGGGAGGTGCTCGCGGATTTTCAGCGTGTCGTGCACCGTGGCCTCTGTCATGAAGCGGATCTTGCAGAGCGGCCGCTTCTTTTCGCCCATGGCCCGCGCCAGCGGCCCGACAATTTCCATGGTGCGAGAAGGGTCGTTGAAAAAGTTGTCGTCGGTCCCGAAGAAGTTGACGATCGAATACTCGGCGGCAATCCGCCGGATCTCGTCGATGACGCGCTCGCCGCTCTTGGCGCGATTCTGGCGCTGGCTGTAAGCCGGGATCGGGCAGTAGGAGCACCGGAACTTGCAGCCAGTCGTCATCACGAGCGACGAGATAGGAGAGAGGCGGCGGACATCCCGCGCCGCAAGAGCGCGGGAGCCCAGAGTTGTCCGGGAACCAGGCGGTTCGATCAGCCCGTATCCGATGACCGGGTGCGGGAGCTCGTCGAGATCGCCTACCAGGCGTTGGATTCCGGTATCGACCAATTCTTCCGCGTGACCGTCGGGAGATGTTGTCCTGCTGAAAACAAGGCCCGGAATGCCGTCGAGGCCCCCGGAGTCACGCGCGCGGAGGAAGGTGGAGCGGAGAGTTTCCCCGCCTGCCCGCTCCGACAGCAACGCTTCCAGCAGATGCAGCAAGACATATTCCTCGCCGGTTACCGCAGCATCCGCTCCCGAGGGATTGCTGGGATCGGCAGAAAAAACTTTCCATGGCTCGAAGATGACAAGCGGGCCTCCGACCACAATCAACGGGCGCCTGGCTGGGTCGATCAGGCGGCAATCCCGTATCAACCTGTGGCACTCGGACGAATGCACCAGCAAGCTTGAAATCAGGAACAAGTCCGGCACGCGGCCGTCGAGTTTCATTTCGGACGGGCGGAAGTTTTTATTCCACTGCTGGAGGACGATCCGTGTCTTGGGAAAACCGGAGTCAGCAAGCGCCGAACCGATTGCGCGCACTCCCGCCGGAATCATCCGTAGATCCGCATAAATGAAAGGCAGCAGACGGGTGCGGTGGTCGAAGGAACAGGCGATGACCGTGGTGAGATCGTGGTGCACGGCCAACCGGCGCAGCCGCTCGCGAACCCGCAGCAGTTCGCCGGCAGGCAACAAAATGTCGCCCTCTGCACGCGAAGGAAGCTCCATGTCAGGTTTGGGCCCGCGCGGGGCATTTCACATTAACGGCACCGCCACGGGATGCGGCCGCGCCGCTGATGCCCGCGATGCAGGCGACGGTCTGGGGGATAGGAAATTGCATTTCGGGTGTCGCGCGCGACTGCCCGGCAATTCCAACTCCAAGCGGTGTTTCCATGTTGATTATTTAAGGGGATGCCGAGGCGAGGTCAAGAGCGCGCCTATTCCCTCAAAATTCCGCGTGAATTTTTTCATTGCCCCTCCAGCAGATGCCTGGAAACGGCGATGCTTTACAGGTGCTCCCTACAATGGTAAACGTCTGCGCACACGGGAAAACGGCCCTTAACGTTTGCCTCTCGTTCGGCTGAAAATCGTTAAGGTGCCGCTTTTCAACGTCCTCATAGCTCAAGCGGATAGAGCAGGGCTCTCCTAAAGCTCAGATGGCGGTTCGACTCCGCCTGAGGACAAATTCAAACGCTTGGATTGTTCTGCGCTTCGGCCTGCGGCTCGATGCGGGCGAGCGGGCGGACAGGCGAGGCGTTCAGGGCTTTCACGCGCTCGTGGATTCCCGGCGCGATTTCCGGCTGTTTGACATAGGCGGCCGCGAACATCTCGAGGCGGGCGTCGATGTTGTCCACAAAGTGCAGGAGGATCGCCTCGGGGGTTTTTGGTTCGACCGGCGAGCCGAACTCGAGTTCGCCATGGTGGGCGGCCACCAGGTGAAGCAGGTGCAGGCGGACATCCTCGGAAGCGGGCGCGAGCGCTTTCCATTCGTCGAGCGGAAGTTTTCTCCAGAGGGAATTGACCAGTTCAACCCCGATGCTGATGTGGCCGAGGAGCTCGCCGCGGATTTCGCGCGGCATCTCGAAACCGAGTTCTGGCGGGCACATTTCCCAGAGCTTTCCCGAGTCGTGGAAAAGCACGCCCGCCACCAGGAGATCGCGGTTCAGGTGGCGATAGACGTCGCAGAGAGCGGCCGCCGCGCGCATCATCTGCGCGGTGTGCCGGAGGAGGCCGCCGCGATGGGCGTGGTGGTTGAACCGCGCCGCCGCCGCTCTTTGGAATCTCTCCCCGTGCTCGGAAAGAAAAATTTCGCAGAGCGACTTCAGCCGCGGGTCCGCCATTCCAGCGACAATATCCCGGAGATACGCGAAATCTCTTTCCACCGCGGCGGTCTCCCCGGGGGTTCCCGCAAACAGTTCCTTGGTCTCATCCGCTTTGAGCCGGCGCATCCGCCAGCGACGTCCATCGAGTCCGAAAACCCCGTTGATGAGGAACTCCCCCTCGATCTCCACGCACGCCCCGCGGTCCGTCTCCTCGCAGGAATCAAACGCCGCGGTATCCGTCCACGCCCGCAGGGTCAAGGCATCGGACGAATCCCGCAGTTTGAGTTCCCAGAACGGCTTGCCGTTTGCGGACTCCTTTTTGTTCAACTCGTCCACCTGCCCGCGGATCCGGCAGTTCAGCGGACCCGTCCGGCAATCCTGTCTCAATTGGGAAATCGGGCGGAGGTTCATCTGTGGCATGCGGCGGATGATGGCTTCTCCATGGCCGGTTTGTCGAGCATCACATGCCGCTGTGGTTTGCATCGCTTGCAGGTTTCAGGCTATAGTGCCCGGATGCCATCACTTCGCGTGGGAATAATCGGAGCCTCTGGGTTTGTGGGGCGCAAACTGTGCGATCTGGCTACGCGCCAGGGAGACGAGGCCGTCTGCTTTTCCAGGATCGAGCGCCCGGGATTCCGCATTTTTCGCGGGGCGGGAGATCTGAAAGGTTTGGATGCGGTCGTCAACCTCGGCGGCGAGCCGATCCTCGGGCTTTGGACGGCCGCGCGCAAACAGAGGATCCTCGAGAGCCGCGTGCAGGGAACCCGCCGGACCGTCGAAGCCATCACGACCCGCACATCGACCGTCAAAACGCTGGTCAATGCCTCCGCGATCGGATTTTACGGCGATACCGGGGATCGCGCTGTTGACGAGGCTGCACCGCGTGGACGGGGATTTTTGGCTGAGACCTGCCAGGCTTGGGAGGCGGCCGCGTCGGAGGCGGTGCTTGCCGGCGTGCGGACCGTTCTTCTGCGGATCGGATTCGTCATAGGAAACGGCGGGGCGATGGGCCTGATTCGTCCGGTTTTCCGCATGGGTCTCGGAGGGCGGTTGGGGTCCGGCAGGCAATGGATGAGCTGCATCCATGTCGAAGATGTGGCCGGCATGATTCTTTGGGCGCTCCATCACGACGCCGTCACCGGCCCGCTCAACGCGGTGATGCCCGGACCGGTGACAAACGCGGAGTTCACGAAACTGGTGGCGGCGAGCGTCCGCCGTCCCGCGATGATTCCCGTGCCCTCGATCGCCCTGAAAGCCGCTCTGGGAGAGCTTTCGCATGTGCTACTGGACAGTTCGCGCGTTCTGCCGGGTGCCGCCGTCAAGCTCGGCTACCCCTACCGCTTCTCCACGCTTGCGGAGGCCCTCCAGGCGCTGCCAGGCTGAAAACCTCCGGAAATGCGGACGGCACCGAAAGCGCCGTCGGCTTTTTCAGTTTGCCTTGGAATGTGGAGCCATCGGCGATCAGGGCGTGGGGGTGGCCTGCGGGGCCGCTTCGCCGCCGTGTTCGTGGTGCTCCTTGCGCTCGGCTATAACCTTCTTGAGCTGGGCCAGTTGATCCGGCGTGAGGATCGCCTCGACCTGGGTCCGGTGTGCCTCGCGCAAGGCTTTGATCTGCTCCTTTTTTTGGTCGGGAGCCAGCGCCGCATTGGAGCGGACGGTTTCGATCTTCGAGCGGAGATCGGTGCGGAGGACAGCGATTTTGGCCTTCTGATCCGGCGTCAAATTGAGCGAGGCAAATAGGCCGTTTCCGCCGCGGTTGCGGTGAATTTTTCCGTGGCATTTCCCGCTTTCCGCCGGCGACGGAGCCGGTGCCGGGGTTTGTGCCATGGTGTTTGCTGCGGAAGTCGCGAGCGCGAGCGCCGCGATCAGTGTGAGTGTTGCTTTCATCGGCCATCCAACCGCGCGGCCACCGAAAAGTTGCGGGAAGATTAGCTTCGCGGCCGATCCGCTGGACGGAGGACCGGATGCAATCGGGCTTCCACTTGCGAGTCCCTTTCACTACAGGTGTGGCCGGATCATGAACAAAGACACAAAAATATTCGTGGCCGGGCACGGGGGGATGGTGGGGAGCGGGATTGTCCGGAGTTTGAAGGCGAAGGGATTCCATCACCTGCTCCTGCGCGCGCGGGCCGAGCTCGACCTGCTCGATGCGCGGGCCGTGAGGGATTTCTTTGACTCCGAGCGCCCTGAGGTCGTCGTCGATTCGGCGGCGCGCGTGGGCGGGATCGCGGCGAACTCCGAGAACCCGGTCGAGTTCCTCGTCGAAAATCTGACGATCCAGAACAACGTGATTTGCGCGGCGGCCGACCACGGCGCGCGCAAGCTCCTGTTTCTTGGCAGTTCCTGCATTTACCCGAAGCTGGCGCCGCAGCCGATCCCGGAGAGCGCGCTTCTCACGGGGCCGCTCGAACCCACGAACGACGCCTACGCGCTGGCCAAAATCGCAGGCATCAAGCTCTGCCAGGCCTACGCCGCAGAATACGGAAAAAACTTCATTTCCGCGATGCCGACGAACCTCTACGGCCCGAACGACAATTTCGACCTCCGAACCTCGCATGTGCTGCCGGCGCTGATCCGCAAGGTCCACGAAGCGAAGGTTTCCGGCTCGGCGGAAGTTCCGGTCTGGGGGACCGGCAATCCGCGCAGGGAATTCCTCTACGTGGACGACTTGGCCGACGCGTGCGTCTTTCTTCTCGAAAACTACGATTCTCCCGAAATCGTCAACATCGGCTGCGGCGAGGATGTGACGATCCGCGAGCTGGCGATCACGGTCTGCGAGGTGGTTGGATACAAGGGCGAACTGGCATTCGATGCGACAAAGCCCGACGGCACGCCGCGCAAACTGCTCGACACGCGGAAACTCTCCTCGCTCGGATGGAAGCCGAAGATCTCCTTGCGCGACGGCATCCGGAATGCCTACCAGTGGTTTCTCGAATCGCTCGACAAATCAAAATGAAGCCATGAAATCCACGATCCCACATATTCCGATCATGGGGGGATGGGACACCGACTGCAACGGCGCGACCGCCGGCTCGATTTGGGGAGCGATGCACGGGGCCTCGGCAATTCCCGAGAAATGGACGGCTCCGCTTCACGATACCATGTATTCGCTGATCCCCGACTACCACCCGATCGCGATCAGCGAATGCGCGAGGAGGAGCCTGGAAATCGCGAAGAAAATCCAGCCGGGGCCAGCGGGACCGGATTGACCGGTGACGCGCGGAAATTCTCACAAGAGTCTTGCATGAAAGGCACGTCCGGATTGTTTGGTTGAATGGACCGCACGCCCGTCACGATTCTCACCGGTTTCCTCGGAGCCGGGAAGACCACGCTTCTCAACCGCATCCTCACCGAGGAGCACGGGTTGCGGATCGCTGTGATCGAAAACGAATTCGGCGAGGTCGGGGTCGATCACGAGCTGGTCATCAACGCGGACGAGGAGATTTTCGAGATGAACAACGGCTGCATCTGCTGCACCGTGCGCGGGGACCTGATCAGGATCCTCGGCAACCTCATGAAGCGCCGCGAAAAGTTCGACCAGATCCTCATCGAGACGACCGGGCTCGCCGACCCCGGGCCGGTCGTGCAGACGTTTTTTGCGGACGACGAGATGAAGGAGAAACTTTTCGTCAACGCGGTGGTGACGCTCGTGGATGCGAAGCACATCCTCCTGCACCTCGACGACAGCGACGAGGCCCGCGAGCAGATCGCGTTCGCGGACGTGGTCCTGCTCAACAAGTGCGACCTCGTCGCGACGGGGGATCTCGACGGGCTGGAAAAACGGGTCCGCCAGATGAACGCGCTGGCGAAAATCTGCCGGACAACAAACGCCGGGATAGAAATCGGGAAGGTCCTGGATGTCGGCGGCTTCAACCTCGACCACGCGATGGAGGTGAACCCCCATTTCCTCGAGGCGGGCCACCACCACCACCATGCCGATGATGTGGCCAGCGTGGGAATCGAAGCCGACGGGGACTGCGACGGGAAAAAGCTCGACGAGTGGCTGAGCCGGACCGTGCGCGAGCAGGGCATCGACATTTTCCGCATGAAAGGGGTCTTCGCGATCAAGGGCGGGCCGGACCGCATCATCTTCCAAGGCGTTCACATGATCATCGACGCCGCGAATGGCGGGCCATGGGGAACCCGCCCGCGCCGAAACACGCTCGTCTTCATCGGGCGCAACCTCGACCGCGCCGCCCTCAACGCCGGGTTCCAGAGCTGCCTCGCATGAAACAGATCGCGGCCGTCACGGCGGACGACAACATTTTGGGCCTTGCCTGGTGCGGAGATTCGCTGGCGGCAACCCCTTCGACGGGCGGGATCCTGATCCTCGATGCCGCCGGGCGGAAGGGATCCTCGCTCGATGGCCACGGGGCTGGCAATGGCGAGTCCGCATGGTTTGACGGCTCGCTGGCGACCTGCGGGTTCGATGGGAAAATCCGCTGGAACGGGCGCGCCATCCATGCCGGGCGCGGGATCATCGAGCGATTGAAGGCGAGCGCGGATGGAAAATTTCTCGGCGCCGGCCAAGGGAAAGCGCTCCTCGTTTTCGGTGGCGATGGAAACCCCGCACAGGGGCTTTCGGGCCTTCCCGCGCCGATTGCGGATTTCGCGTGGAACCCGGCCGATTCCTCGCAGGTGGCCGTCGCCGGAGCCGGCGGCGCGCGGATGTGGAAATTCGGGGAGAGCGAGCCGTTCGCGCGATTCGACTGGGGCGGCGCGAGCCTTCGCGCCGAGTGGAGTTCCTGCGGGCGCTGGCTGGTTACGGCGGACCAGACCGCCAGCGTCCACATCTACGATTTTTCGCGGGCCTATCCGCTGCACATCCAAGGATACGAAACCAAGGTGCGTGCCATGGCGTTTTCCGCCGACGGCACGCGGCTCGCGACCGGGGGAAGTTCCGTGATTACCATCTGGCCCTGCACGGGAAAAAACGGCCCGGAGGGAGTGAGGCCGGTTCAGCTCGACGGCCACGACGGCGAGGTTTTGGCCGCAGCATTTTCTCCGCAGACCGGCCGGCTCGCGACGGGTGACGGGACCGGGATGGTCCTCATTTTCACGTTTGAAGGCGACAAGGCTTTGCGGAAGCGCCTGCGCCTCGACGCGGGAATCAGCGCTCTTGCCTGGCACCCGGAAAAGGAATGGCTGGCCGTCGGAAGGAAAAACGGGGCAGTATCCATCCTCTCGCTGGAGGCATGAGGAGCTTTTGATTCCGTCTCTTGGAAACAAACAGACGGTATGCTCCCAGCGAAAAACAGGGGGCACGGGCGTCTCGCCCGTGTGTGGCTCAACGGTTCCGCTTGCGATGCCAAGTGCCCAAACGGGCGGGACGCCTGTTCCCCCTGGTCGCTGCGAAGCCCGGTTATTTCCAAGAGTTGGTTTCAGACCCTCGTGCCACCTTTGTTTCTTGACCGGTACCTTACTGCAACTTGTTGGCGCGTCGCTCGGATTCGGCAGCAAGTGCGAGAACGGTATTTTTTGCCTCGACCACGGCCTGGTTTTTCAGTCCCGACACGAGGTTTGTGATGGGGACGCAGAGGTTGGTGTAGCACAGGAGGGTGCGGGTGCCATCGTATGGTTCGATGCGGAGCGATCCGTCGCTTTGTTTGGCGAGGGCAGACTGGAGGAGCTTCCAGGATACGCTGAAAGTCCGGCCCTGTTTTTGATAGGTGTTCCGGACGACATAACTGGTGCGCATGATGATCGGGACCTTGACCGTGTAGCGCACATCCTTCGTGCCATTGGGGTTCGTGGCGATGACCTGCGCGTGGAGGAGCCCGGGCGTATAGGACGGGGCCGCGTCGTAATCGGTGAAAAGGTTCGCGACGACATCGGGCGGGGCATTGACGACCCGGTAGAGGCTGAGCTGCGGCCACGGCAACCCGGGCATGTCGGTGCTCTTGACCACGGTCTGGCCCTCGGTCAATTCGTGGCGCTCAGATTTCGGGACCTCCTTGGCAAGATCGGCACGGAGCAACCCGGAGAGAATAAAAACCAAGGCGCAGGCTTTCGGGAATTTCATGCGGCCAAGCTTAATCTTGGAAACCACTAATGGCCACTAAAAACCACTAACTCTCATCTCTCGCGGCCGTGTTTTAGCGGCGCTCTACGAGCGTCGATCCCCTCTCGCTTGCCAAGCAACCGGCGGTCACAGTTGGTACAGCCTACGGCCTCTCAAACCGGGGTGTATCCGCGCCAAGAACCCTCTATCATGTTAGTGGTTTTTAGTGGGATGAGTGGTTCAAGCCTGTTCTCTATCGGCTGAAGCCGTCCACCACTTGGGAATAGATGTCAAAAAGCCGCGCGAAGACGTTGGACCAGGAATAGCGGCCGCGGGCCTCGGCGCTGGCCTTGAGGCCCGCCGCCCGGAGATCGAGAGTGAATTTTGATTCGATGGCATCGGCGAGAGCGGCAGGGGAATTTTCTGCCGCCCACAAATGCTGGTCGCTGAAAATGATCCGGTCCATGTAGCTGCCGCGGATACCGACGACGCACGTGCCGCTAGCCTGGCTCTCGAGAGCCACCAGCCCGAAGGTTTCCTGCACGCCGGGATGGACGAAGAGATCCGCCGCACGGTAGATCGCGGCCAGTTCGTGCGGGTCCGTGCAGTAGGGCATCCAGTGGACGCTTCCGGTTTTTTCGCGCAGGTGCACGACCGCGGGGCGCTGCACCCCGTCGCCGACGCAGAGCAGATGGTATTTCCCGGGCGAGCGCGCGTGCAGGATCGAAAACGCGCGGAACAGCGTCCTCACGTTTTTTTCTTGCGCCAGACGCCCGACATAGAGAAGCAGCCTGGCCGCCTCAGGAACCCCGATCCGCTCACGGGTTTCAGTCCGGTCGGGGATGCCGGGGAGGAAAATTGCCGCATCGACGCCGAGATCGACCGTGTGAAGCCGCTCGACGCCCCATGTGCCCAGCAGGCGGGCAAGGACCGGACTGGGCACGAACGTGCACTCGAACCGGTTGTAGAGAGCCTTGACGTAACTTTTGCAGATGTCATCGGTGATCGAAATCGCCACGCGCCCAAAGAATTTGGCCACGGTCCGGATATAGGCTTCAGGGAAGTGAGAATGATAGAACCCGACGACCGGGATATCGAGCCCTCGGCCGGAAGCGACGGCTTTCCATGCGACCTGGTAGGGGTCGCCGGACTCGATGATATCCGGGCGTTCTTTTTCGAGCGCTTCTTCGATCAGGTGGAGTTTGGTGAGCGCGCGGTAGCGGGATGTGCGCGAAACGAGTGGGGCCGCGATGGTATAGACCCGGACTTTGTCGTCACCGGAGCGAGCGGTGGATTCGCCGGGCACGATGATGACGTGCTCGCAGTCCGGACGGTGGGCCCGCAGGAACGCGGATTTTTGTTCGATGTAGCGCCTCACCCCTCCGCTGACCGGGGAGTAGAACTGGGTGAGGTCGCAGATTTTCAGTCCCCGGGAGGAGCGATGGGCAACGGTTGGTTGCACGAAGCGGGGCTATTCCTTCGAGGCGAGCCAGCGCTCGGCATCGATCGCCGCCGCACACCCCTGCCCGGCGGCGGTGATCGCCTGGCGATACACGTGATCCGCGACGTCGCCCGCGGCAAAAACACCGGGGATGTTTGTCCCGGTTCCCTCTTTTTGAACAAGGTAGCCGTTCGCGTCGGTCTCGAGGAGGCCGCGGAAGGCGGAGGTGTTCGGCTCGTGGCCGATCGCGACAAAAACGCATTTGACTTCGAGTTCGTTCTCGGAGCCGTTCTTGGTGTCCCGCAGGCGGACGCCGCGGACTTCGCCCGCTTCGTCGGTGAGGAACGCGGAGACAACCGAGTTCCAGACCGGCTTGATTTTGGGGTTCGCCAGCGCGCGGTCGGCCATGATCTTGGAAGCGCGCAGCGCGTCCCTGCGGTGGATGAGATAGACGACGGAGGCAAACCGCGTGAGGAACGACGCCTCTTCGCAGGCCGAGTCCCCTCCCCCGACCACGCACACCGGAACATTCCGGTAAAAGGCCCCGTCGCATGTGGCGCAGGATGTCAGCCCGTGCCCGATCAACGCAGATTCGCCCGCGATGCCTGTGTAGCGCGGCGAGGCGCCGCTGGCGATGATGAGCGCGCGGGTCTCGACCCACTCGCCATCGACTTTGACGCGGTGCGGCGACCCGGCTTGGAATTCCTCGACAACCCCGTAGCGGAAGCGCGCCCCGAATTTCTCCGCCTGCCCGTGCATGCGCCCGATCAGTTCCGGCCCGTCGATCCCCTCGGGAAACCCGGGAAAATTTTCCACCGCGGTCGTGGTGGTGAGCTGGCCGCCCGGCATCCGCCCCTCGAGAACGAGCGGGGTGAGGTTCGCACGGGCCGAATAAATGGCGGCTGTCAGCCCGGCGCATCCCGTGCCCACAATGATCACGTTTTCCATAGAACCCGGAAGTAAACACGATCTCCCCCCCGCGCGAAAACATTAATTCGCGGTTCCACGCGGGATTACAGCAGCTCGGCGATCTGGACGGCGTTGAGCGCGGCCCCTTTGAGGAGCTGGTCGCCGCAGACCCAGAAGGCCAGGCCGTTTTCCAGCGCGCAATCCAGCCGCAGGCGTCCGACCACGCAGTCGTCCTGCCCGGCGCACGTCAAGGGCATCGGGTAGCCCTCGTCCATGATCTGGACGCCGGGAGAATGCCGGATGGCCTCCGCTGCCTCGGCGAGGCCGACAGGCCGGTCGAATTCGGCGCTCACCGCGACCGAGTGGGCGCGGTAAACCGGCACCCGCACGCAGGTCACCGATGCTTTGAATGTGGGGAGGTGCATGATCCTCCGGCCTTCGTTTTGCATCTTCATCTCTTCTTTCGTGTATCCGGTCTCGAGGAACGAATCCACCTGCGGGATGACGTTGAAAGCGATCTGGTGCGGGAACACCTCGTGCCGGAACTCGCGCCCCTTGGCCAGCGCGTCCACCTGCTGGCGCAGCTCCTCGAGAGCCCTGGCCCCGGCACCCGAAACAGCCTGATAGCTGGAGGCAAAGATCCGCTTCACGCGAAATTTGATGTGCAGCGGGTGCAGCGCCATGAGCGTGATGGCCGTCGTGCAGTTCGGGTTGGCGATGATCCCCTGGTGGTGTTTGATGTCCCCGCCGTTGATCTCCGGCACGACAAGCGGCACAGACTCCGACATGCGGAACGCGGACGAGTTGTCAACAACCACCGCCCCGGATTGGACCGCAACGGGCGCGAATTCCTTGGAAATCCCCGAGCCCGCGCTGAAGAGGGCGACGTCGATTCCCTCGAACGAGTTCATTCCCAGCGCCTCGATCACGACCTCCTCGCCGTGAAACTTCTGGGTTTTCCCGGCGGAGCGGGCGGAGGCGAGGAGCCTGAGCTGGGAAACGGGGAAATTGCGGCGTTCCATCACGCGGAGCATCTCGAAGCCAACGGCCCCGGATGCACCAACGATTGCGACTCGGAAAGTTTTGGACATAATAAAAAATATGGCTGCCGACGACAATATCCACCAGGGCTGTTCGCTTCGCGTGGACGTGGCGCGACAGACCCTCCATCTTCTCTCGAATGGCGTCGCGGTCAAGTCTTGGCCTGTCTCGACTTCAAAATTTGGCCTCGGTTCCGAGCCGGGAAGTTTCAAAACCCCGCTCGGCCGCTTCCGGATCTGCGAGAAAATCGGGGGTGCGGCCCCGGCTTGGTCGGTTTTCAAAAGCCGTCTGCCGACCGGAGAAATCGCGGTCCCGGGCGGGGAGGAAGACGCCGTGCTCACCCGCATCCTCTGGCTCGAAGGGCTTGAGGAATCCAACCGGAACACCCGCGAGCGCTATGTCTATATCCACGGCACCAACCAGGAGCACTTGATCGGACAGCCCGCCAGCCACGGGTGCATCAGGCTTCGCAACCGGGATGTCGCGGAACTGTTCTCCCTGGTCCCGGAAGGCACCGAAGTCGAGATCTCCTGAACGGAACGGGGTAAACGCATGATCACCGGATCGAGGTGACCCGAAAACCGGTTTGCTTCTACATCCCATTGGAGAAGTTGGCCGACGTGGCCAACGTTTTGGAAACGATGTGTTATCCTTGGCAGAAAACATTGACTTTTCAAGCAGATCATGCATGGTTCCATGCATGGCCACGAAGACAATTTCCATTGAATTGGATGCTTACGAGCATTTGCGCCGGGCCAGACGGCACGAGCGGGAGTCGTTTTCCTCGGTGGTTCGGCGCGCCAATTTTGCCACAGAGGCTCATACGGGAGCTTCGATTCTCGAAAAAATGAAGTCTCTGCCTCCGGTGCCGGATTCCGCGTTTGCGCATTGGGACCGGATGGAACACGAGGAATCTGCCAACCCGAGGGTCTCGCCTTCACCTTGGGATACGCCCGATGTTTCTTGATTCCTGCTTTCTGATCGACCTTCAAAGAGAAAAGCGTGCTGGTCGCGAGGGGGCGGCCAGCTGGTTTCTTGCGCGTCACGGAGAAACGACATTTTCGTTGTCCGTGATCGTCGCGATGGAATTCTGCGAGGGATTTTCCGACGGAAAACTGTGGGGCGCGAGGGGATTCCTTGATCTCTTCCACCGCGTCCCGGTGGATGATCAAGTGGCTTTTCGTGCCTCCCGCATCCGCCGAAAACTTCGGGAGACCGGACAATTATTGCCGGACAACGACATTCTCATAGCAGCGACGGCTATCGAGAGCGGCGAACCGCTCGTCACGAAAAATATCGTTCATTTCGGACGGATCGAGGCATTGCAATTGCTGGATTACTCCTCTGGAAAGTGACGGTGTTCAGTTTTTCCAAGTGATCGTATCTTCCCCGGAACGGGCGGATAACTCGAAGCGGTCGGCACTGGTCAGTTGGTATTTCATGAGGGCGAGAGAAAATCTGTCCACTAGCAGTTGGGGAATGTTGTCGGGAACAAGTGCCGAGAGGCTCTGCGGGTATGCGCCATGCTTGATCCGGCAGCTTTCGAGCGCACAGGCGATGCGGGTTTGGTCGAGTTGCGTTTGCTCCATGACAGCGACGTCAATATTCCCGCCGAGTTGGTAGAGGAAGCTGCAGCAAAGACACTCAGTGATCGGGTTGTGGGTCTTGAGCATCGCGCCAATTTGAATTCGCTGGGCTCCGTCTTCCCGGGAACGGTCAAGCATTTCAACGATTTGTTGAATGTCGAGATTCAGAGCCGCATGGTCCCCCGGCCCAAAGACCGTGTGGCAGGCATAGACAAGCGCGTTCCCATACGGCCAGCCTTTTCCATCTGGTATTATGTGGGCATCCCCGACGGTTCGGCTTCCCGTGCGAACCTCTTCGATGATCTGGTTGCGGACACCTCTCTCGCCCCGGAATGCCTGGGCAATCCCCGCGACAAAATCGATGGGACGCAAGGCGGCTTCGAATTTGACGAGTTGTTCCGCCGACCATTGGTGCTCGGAGATGCCAGCCCGGATCAGCGAGGGAACTCTTGCGGCAATGCCCAGGCGCAGCATCTCCATGTAGAGGAGGCTTTGGTTGCCCATTTTCTCGACCAAGCTCAAGAGGTCTGTGATATCCCGCGCTGCGGCATCCGTGTTGTCCAGCGCGAGATTTGCCAGCGCGCGCAGAGAGAGGGCTTTCCCAACATCGAGACAGCCCCCTCCAAAGGAATACGCCTCGTTTTTATAGATGTCGGAATTCTGCCCAAAGCGAAGAGACGGACGTTTGAGAAGCTCATGTACCCTGTCGAGCACGGGATCATAAGGAGCAATGGCGGCTAGAATCCAATTGGCCTGTTCCCGGCTGGCTTTGCGGTCGGAAAGATCACTATTCCACGCCACGCCTAGCCAGTCTCCCATGTCATCAGCCCCGAACAATTTCGCAAATTCGCGCCGCTCCTTCTCCGCGAGCGGCGAATTGAGCTGAAAAACCGGCGCTTCCTTCCACGGCGTCTCCTGGTTTTTCGAAAGATTTGGCGGTGCCTTCCAGATGGGATCGGCAACAACGTTCTGATCATCGGGAACCGGGCGCGGGGCTAACTCCGACCATGTGAGCTTTTCCCCCTTGGCCAGCAGTTCCCCGCGAACCTTCGCGAGTTTCTGCCGACCCTGGAAAGAAATGGCGACCGCAGCCAGGATCACTATGGCAAAGAGGACAACCAGCCCGAGACCGGCCCAGCGCAGCAAGTCGCGTAGTGGTCGCTTCATATCCGTCAGTTTGTCTTCCGAATTCCGAGAAGCAAGCCTTTCATTGTTGACAAACGGAACAGGAATCCTTGCCTCCGGACCGGGGGCCTGATTCTCTAAGGCTCATCCATGAGCGACGTGTATTCAGCGGATGATCTGATTGGCGGAGGCGAGGTATTCTTCGATTTGAATCCTCCCGCCCGGCTCGGCGTTTTCGGGGATCCGGTCGCGCACTCGAAGTCGCCTGTGTTTCACAACGCCGCGCTCCGGGCGGCGGGCATCGACGCGAGCTACGTCCGCATCCATGTTCCCGCAGAGAAAGCGCAGGCCGCGTTCCGGGCGCTTCCGAAGGCCGGATTTCTGGGAGCCAACGTCACGATCCCCCACAAAGCCGCCGCTCTGGCCGCGGTGGACGAAGCCGACGAATACGCCCGCAGGTCCGGCAGCGTGAACACCGTCGTTGTCCAAGGCGACCGCTTGCTGGGATTCAACACCGACGGGCCGGGCCTGGTCCGCGCGATCCGCGAGGAATTTTCCGTGGACCTTCACGATCTCCGCGTCGTCCTGCTCGGCGCGGGCGGCGGAACGGGGCGGGCGATCGCGGTCCAGTGTGCCATGGAATCCTGCGAGCGCCTCCTGCTGGTGAACCGGACGCTGGAAAAGGCGCAGGCGCTGGCCTCCGAACTGGCCTCCTCGTTCCAGACCGACCGGCTTGTCGGGCCGATCGAGAGGATCCAGGCGATCCCGTTCGAGGAGCAGGCGCTCCGCCTGCAGCTTGCCCACGCGGACATCGTCATCAATGCCACCTCCGTGGGAATGCGCCGCACGGACCCGCCCCTGATCCCGTCCTCGCTGATCACGCCGAACCTCCTGTTTTTCGACACGGTCTATTCCTCGGGAAAATCCCGCCTGATCGAGGACGCCTCGGCCGCCGGTGCGCGCTCCGCCAACGGTCTCGGGATGCTTCTGCACCAGGGGGCTCTTTCCTTCGAGATTTGGTTCAACCGGCCCGCCCCGCTCGAGGTCATGCGGCAGGCGCTCTCCTCGCTTCCATGATTGTCTCCATCGCCAGCACGCAATTCGTCTTTCTCGCGCTGGGCACGCTCGCGATGAATGTCCTCCTCAAATCCGGGGGCTACGCGCCGAACGTGTCGGGAACATTTCCGCCGCTGGCGGTCACGCTCGCGCATCAAGGGCTGTGGCTGTTCTGCGTGCCGCTCGCGTGGGTCGCCTTCGCGACGGTGTGCCTGCATTTCAAAAATGCGGTGTTGAACGAAACCACGGCGCGGGCAACCGGGGTTGCCATCGCGGCGGCGATCTTTGTGACCTTCGTTTACGCGGGCTCGCTGTTTTTTTAACGTACCGGGGTTTGCTCGATCAGGATGCGCCCCATCTCGACGGCCTCGCGGGAGTCTCCCGCAACGCTCGCGAATTGCGCGAGCCGGTGGGTCACGACAGGAAGAACAACCGACTGCACGTCGTCGGGGAGCACGTGGGCACGCCCGTTCAACAGGGCGAACGACTGCGAGGCGCGCTGCAAGCCGAGACCGGCTCGCGGGGAGAGCGTCCACCCGCGGCTGCGGGCGGATTCGCAGAGGTCGAGGATATACTCGGCAACGGCATCCGAGACATGGATTTTCGCCGCCTCGCCCTGCCAGCGCACCAGATCCGCTGGCGAGGAGAGGTTTTGCAGGGATTGAAAATCAAACGTGAGGCTTCCGCCGCGCGCGCGATCCCTCACCAGCAGCTTCTGCTGGGTCGCGCGCTCCGGCGGCCCCAACTCGATCCGCATGAGAAACCGGTCCACCTGCGACTCCGGCAGCGCGGCCGTCCCCGCATGGTCGCGGGGGTTCTGGGTGCCGATGAAAAAGAATGGCTCGGGGAGCGGATACGTGTGCCCTTCGATCGTCACCTCGTGCTCGTCCATCGCCTGGAGGACCGCGCTCTGCGTGCGGGGCGACGCCCGGTTGAGCTCGTCCCCGAGGACAAGCTGCGCGAAAATCGGTCCGCGGTGGAACGTGAAGACCTGCCTCGCCGCGTCGAAAACCTGGCTCCCGAGAATGTCGGACGGCAGCAGGTCGTTCGTGAACTGCACCCGCTTGAAATCCAGCCCGAGCACGCGGGCCAGAACCTTGACCAGCGTCGTCTTGCCGACTCCCGGCACATCCTCGATGAGCAGGTTGCCCCCGGAGATCAAACAGCAGAGCGCCAGCTCCAGTTCCCGCTCCCGGTCCACCAGCGCCCGCCCGGCCTCCGCATGAAACTCTTTGAGAAACGATCGCATCCCAAGGATCTCAATACACGGGAACTCGGCAGGTTTCCACCATTACCGGACCGGGGATTATCACGCGGCGGACACGCCCGCGCCTCTTACGTACAAAACTTTGATGCGGCCGCATCAAAGTTTTGTAAAATCAGAGACGGCCAGTTGGAGACGGCGTCAGACAGGTCTAAGCGGCTGAGGTCTCTTCCCTGCGGATCAAACGCGCGCCATTGAAAGCGGTAAACTCCTGGCGTTGCCGCGACGCGCTGAAGAGGGATATTAATCCTGCCCAGCTTCCGACATCCATGTAGAGTAAATCCAACGAGCTTTGAACTGCCGGAACGACAATCCCCGATGATCGCGATCCTCTCTCATCTCCGCGCCCATTCCCGGCTGGCAACTCTTCTTGCCTGCCTGCTGGTTTTCCAGAGCGGCTGCCAGAGCATTTCGATGGCGGGTTCGCGCAAGCGGGAGATCCGGGCGGTCGTTGTCCGGTATCAGGAGGCGTTGAACCACCGGTCGGCGGATGAGCTTTTCAGCCTGCTCGCGGACACAATCCAAGTCGAGGGCATGACGGACGAGTTGTCGAGGGCGGGCCTGAAAGCCGGCATGCACTGGCCGCCGTCCGCGATTGTCGGATACCAGATTCTTTCGATGAGGGAGACCGCGGTGGGAACCGATGTCCAAGTGACGTTCTATCTCAGGAATTCCCTGCTGATGATGCGCCTCGGGCTCGACGGGTCGCTGCGCATCTGCACGATTGATCCGGTCCCGCTGTGGAAGACCCCACAGGCAAAAGTCGCGAAGGCCTTCTCATCAGCATTTCTCGAGAGCCGCGGGCTCATGTTCGTCCGCGCCCGCATCAACGAACGGGCCGGTTTCGTTTTGGTGGACACCGGAAGTTCCGGCCTGCTCCTGAACAGGAAGTATTTCGTGGCGGATTCCCGGAATGCCATGCCCGGCCTCACCACAACGGTCGAGGGGATCAGACCTCGCTTGGGCAGCAGCGCGGTCCGCACATTTCGATGGGGCGAACTCCACGCGGAGGGAATCCGCGGGCAGCTGCACGATTTTTCCGCGATGGAATCTCCCGCAAACACACCTCTCCTCGGGGCGGTCGGACACGAGCAGCTGAAAAATTGCGCGGTTGTTTTTGACTGGAAAAACCGGCAGATCGACGTGCGTGCGGCGGATGGAAATTCGACTGGCCCGAGCGGCGCGAAGGCGGTGATCGCATTCACGTATTTTCTCCACACGCCCGCGTTCCCGGTGAGGATCGGGAGAACGACCCGCCGGATGATCTTCGACAGCGGTGCCCAGATCAACCTGCTCCCGAATCTGGACGGCATCGAAAGCAGCTTCCGAAGGGTCGAATCGGGGGCCAAGATCAGCGACGGAGGAGACAACGCCAGGCAGACGGCGCTGCTGGGTTTCATCGACGAGACTTCCATCGGAGGCGTGAGCTACAAAAACCTTCCCTACGCCGTGTTCGATGTCCCCTACCTTTCCCGACAGGGAATCATCGGAAGCCCGCTGGTTCAAAAGCGCCGGATCGAAATCAACTTTCCGAAAAAGACCATTTCGATCTGGTGAAGAGGATTGACATCTTTACGGAAGAGGCATAGCGTTTCACTATGGCCACAAAAATTATGCCGATTCCGGTGGAGGAAGACATCGAGCGGAGCGTGGCGGCGGCCGTTGCCAGCACGCAGCTTTGCAAGCTGGATGTGCTCCGCCAGGCTTTGCGCTTCGGGGTTCCGATCATGGCGCGACTGCTGGCCCGCCCCGACCTCCCTCGCCCCGCGTGGCAGGACTACGTTGACGACTACCCGCCCGCTTCCCGCCCAGCGACCGGCTACAAGGCGGCATTAAAGCGGAAGCTGAAGGCGAAACATGGCCGCGATCGCTGACGCTGGTTTTATCATTGCGCTGCGCAGCCGCGACCCGGTGGAGCGGAATTGGGCAAGGGCGATTTTGTCCGCAGTCCCACCGCCATTCCTGACCTGCGAGGCGGTCCTTGCCGAAGCGGCGCACTTCGTCGACAACGCGTGGCTGCTCCGCATGTTGGCGGACGACCATTTTCGCGTGGCCTTCGACCTGACCGAGCAACGGGACGGCGTGAACCGGTTCATTTTGAAATATGGGGACCAGGGGATCGATCTAGCCGACGCCTGCATCGCCCGCATGTCCGAGCTTTTTCCGGGGGAAACAGTCTATTCCGTCGATGGCAAACACTTCCGGATCATGCGCCGCTTTGGAAATGAGAAATTGCCCTTGGCGCTGCTCGTCCGCTGAGTAAAGGCGACATGCGAAATCAAGTTGATCTCTTGATGCAGCCGCTGTTCGACAACGAATATGTCCAATGTGCCGTCGTGGGTATTGTGCGCGAGAAGAAACCTGACGTGTTCGGGTATAAGAGGGCTGGCGCAGAGGTTGCAGGAATGCCTGATGGCCGCACGATGTTTGAGATCGGATCGCTCACAAAGCTCTTTACCCTATTCCTGCTCGCAGATTTGGTCAGGGATGGCACGATTGATTTCGATTCGCAAGTCAGTGCCTTTCTTCCGGAAATACACGGTCTTTCTGATGGCCAAAAGGCGGCGATGACAGTCCGGCATTTGGTGGCACACAAATCCGGATTGCCGCGGGACATAGAAAACAAATCCACAGATTACCGGAAGCAATTCGAAGACTTTCGAGTGCAAGATTTGTATGATTACCTTGACGGTTGCGAGCTTAAATCGGCACCCGGCGCAGAAGTGCTCTACAGCAACGTGGGTTACGGGTTGCTTGGCCATATTCTGGGGAGAGCCTCCAATACTGCTTACAAGGACCTGTTAAATGCGCGCATCCTGGATCCACTTGGCATGAAGGATACATTCCTCTTGGCCAAGCCGGAGCAACATGCCGTTCAAGGACACGATGCGGATGGCAATGCCGCCCCCGGTTTTGGTTTGCAGCCTGACAATCCGCTGAGTGCGGCTGGCGGCCTGATATCCAACGCAGACGACATGCTGAAATTCATGCAAGCCTGGTTGCACGAGTCGGATTCTCCGCTGGGATCATTGTTTGCCTCACTGGAAATGCATTTAGGATTTGGAAAAGACGGCATGCTCCGACACAGCGGGCAAACCTACGGATATCACGCTTTCTTATCGGCTGGCAGAAAACGGCAATCGGGCGTTGTCGTTTTGGCCGACACCGGGACGATTTACGTCACATTAGCTGGTGGCGCTATTGCGGACTTGTTGGCTCAGGGCAATTGCGACCCCGTAAAATTCCCTCAATCTTTGCAAGGGTCGGTTCCCGTGGAACAAAGTTGGGTTGGCGACTACGAAATACCCGCAAACCTTGTTTATGAGCCGGGTGTAATACAGGAAATCAGGCAAGCTAACTCCGGGTTGATCATCTCCACTCGAACACGCGGAGCTGCCAGTCCCCCGGCAAAACTTTATCCGGTATCTCCCGGGCGCTTCTTTATAAAATCTCTGGACATCGAGTTCGAGTTTGAGGATGGCAACCTCGTAATGATACCAGGCCAGATCGCAAAGCACATATTTGGCGGAGAATCATTCTGTTGCCGGAAAGTGCATGCTGTTGCAGAATCCACACCGATTTCCGAATAGCCGGCGGACAACATTCCCTCCCGCTCAGGCCGGCTTGCGCATGAGCCAGTAGATCTCGCCGGGCCAGCCGGGGAAGACGCGGCCCCAGAACAAGTTGAACCTCATCCACGCGGCGGAATTTTCCAGGGCGCTCCCCTTGCTGCGCAGGAAGAAAGCGCCGCTGGAAAACTCCGGCACGAGCCCGGCTTCGCGCGCCATCCTGCGGACGCGCGCGGGCGAGAAAACGCTGACGTGGCCCATCGGCCCCGCGTTCTTTCGCACCTGCTTTTCGCGGATCTTCTCGAAGGCTCCCGGCACGACCGGAAACCCGCCGATCAGCGACCCTCCCGGGGCGATGCCGCCCGCGATCTTTTTCAGCGCCTCCTCCGGCTCGAAAAGATGTTCGAGGACGTGCAGCAAAATCGCGCAGTCGTATTGTCCTGGCAGCGCAAAGTCTCGGCTTTCGAGGTTGGCCTCAAAAAAGTCTTCGTAGCCCGCCCCCTTCAGCTTCTCGGTGAGCATGACCGCATCGACCGCCGTCCATCTCGACCACGAAACCCCGGCGGGGGCGGACTTCACAAATTCCAGCATCTGGCCGCGGTGCACCCCGATTTCGGCAACGGCCAACGGCCGGCCCGCGCGGAGGCATTCCTCTCTCAACAACTGGTAACCGAACCAGTAGCGGAGAAGCCTGAGCGGGTAGCGGACGGCTTTTGCCTCCGCCGGCATGCCGAAGCGTTTGGCGCGGACGGTCGGGTTGTCGGCCATGAAATCAATGTCCCAGCGGGATGTGTCGTAGGTCTTCAAATCGGTCCGGCATGGTGGGGCGGGCGTTTTCTCCGGTCAAGCGCATGATGAGATCACTTGCATCCCGCGGTTTTCCGAGTCTATTCGGAGGAGAATGTTTGCCCAAAAAGAGGCGCTGATCCGGCTGCTGCACGACGACGACCCCGAAACGGTGAAGCTCGTCAAAGAGCAGTTGGCCGAAGCCGGCGAGGAAAAAATCCCGGAACTCGAGGAACTGGTGCGAGTCGATGACAGGTGCGTGTCCGAGCACGCGCGGGACGTGCTTGCGGCGATCAGCGGGCGCAGCGCGGAGGAGGAGTTTTCGCTGCTCTGCCACTTTTTCGGAGACGGGATTGATATCGAGCAGGCCTGCTGGGCGCTCGCCCGGGCGATGGAACCGGGGGTTTGCATTCTGCCTTACGAGCACAAGCTGAACAACTGGGGACGGCAGTTCCTGATCAAACTCTCCGGGGCTGTCAGCAACCGCGAGCGGGTGCTCCGCCTCTCGTCCTTCCTTTCCGAGGATCTCGATTTCCACGGGAATTCCGACAACTACTACTGCGAGAGAAATTCCCTCCTGCCGCAGGTGATTGAAACCCGCTCGGGAATCCCGCTGACCCTGACATTGATCTACATGATGGTCGGCTCCCGCGCGGCCATGAAAATCGAGGGAATCAATCTTCCCGGGCATTTCATCGCGCGTCACGGCGAGGTCTATTTCGATCCCTTTCACCGGGGGCGGATCCTTTCCCGAGCGGATGTCGAGAGCATTCTGTTCCGGCAGGGGCTCGAGCTGAAAGACTGCCACCTCCAGCCGTCCACCCCCCGGCAGATCCTCGTGCGCATGCTCGCCAATTTGCTTTACGTTTACGACCTGCAGGGGGAGTGTCAGAAGCACGGGCGCGTGCGCGGCTGGATGCAGGCATTGAAATGCGGATTGGAATGATCGTCGAGGTTTTGAACACGGGGACCGAGCTTCTGCTCGGCGAGGTCGTCAACACGCACGCGGCATGGTTCGGCAAACAGCTCTTCCCCCTCGGGCTGCGGATCTCCCGGCAGACCACCGTCCCCGACGGAAAGACCATCGGCGACGCCCTGTCCGAGTGCTTCGGGAGGGCGGACATCGTGCTGGTGACAGGCGGCCTCGGCCCCACGACCGATGACATCACCCGCGAGACAGTCGCGGAACTTCTCGGGCTCCCGCTCATCCCCGACGATGCTGTCCGGCAGAAAATCGAGGCGATGGTGGCGGATCGCGGTTCTTCGATGCGCGAGCGGATGCTCCGTCAAACGATGGTCCCCGAAGGCGCGGTTGTCCTGCCGAACGACAACGGCTCGGCCCCCGGCCTCTACCTTCCGGCGTCCCCCCGCTCGCCCCATCTGTTTTTGCTGCCCGGTCCGCCGCGAGAACTTCAGCCGATGTTCGAGGAATCGGTGTTGCCGGTTCTGAGAAAACTCGCCGGCGGCCTGCCTGCTCGCGAATGCCGGGTTTACCGGATTGTCGGTCTCGGCGAGAGCGCGGTCGAAGAGGCGGTCGGTCTCGGCTTGGAAAAGCGCGGGGATATCGAGGTCGGGTATTGCGCCCGTCCGAACGAAGTCGATCTCCGCCTCATCGGGCCCCGCGAGATCCTGGACGAGGCCGAACCGGAAATCCACCGGGCCGTGGGGAGCCACCTGTTTTCGCAGAAAGGGGAAAACCTCGAGGAGTGGGTCGTCGCGAAGCTCCGGAAGCTCGGCCTGAAAGTCTCCGCGGCAGAATCCTGTTCGGGCGGGCTGCTGGCCCACCGGCTGACAAATGTCCCGGGTGCCTCGGAGGTCTTCACGCACGGTTTTGTCGCGTATTCCAACGCGGCGAAAACCTCCGAGTTGAGAGTGCCATCCCAGCTCATCGAGGCCCATGGCGCGGTGAGCGAGCCCGTCGCCGTCGCGATGGCTGGCGGGGCGCTGGAAAAATCCGGAGCGGATTTCGCCCTCTCGCTCACCGGAATCGCGGGGCCCGGCGGCGGTTCTGAGGAGAAGCCGGTCGGCCTCGTCTTCATCGCCCTCGCCCGGCGGGGAAAACCGACGCTGTGCAAAGAATACCGCTTCCCCCGCGACCGCGAAACCTTCAAGCAGATCGCCACGCAGACAGCGCTGGATATGCTCAGGCACGAGCTGATCTGAGAAACTGGGGGACCGTGTGAGAACGCGGAGAAACCTCGGGCGACGCTCTCTCAAACGATTTCCCGCAGCCCTGCCTGCACGTCAAAAAGCGGTTTCCAACCCGCTGCTCGCAGCTTGGACGAGTCTGCGGTCGAGTGGCGGATGTCACCCGCGCGAGCTGGCCCATGGCGGATCTCGGAACGCGATCCGGTGAGCCGGACGATCTCCCACGCCAGTTCGCCGATCGTGACGGTGGTGCCATACCCGGCATTGAAGACGCCCTCCACTCCATGTGTTTCCGCGGCGAACGCCATGGCGCCGACGATATCCTTGACGTAAACAAAATCCCGTGTTTGGCATCCGTCTCCAAAAATCGTGATCGGCTCGTTTTTCCTCGCGCGATGCAGGAAAACGGGAACCGCAGCCGCATAGGCGCTGTTCGGGTCCTGCCTCGGCCCGAAGACGTTGAAGAGCCGCAGACAGACAGTCGGCAGGCTCTTTTCCCGGGCATAGAGGCCGCAATAATATTCCCCATCCAGCTTCGTGATGGCATAGGGACTCAGGGGATCGGGAGCCATCGTTTCCACCTTCGGCTGGATCGGATTCTCCCCGTAAACTGCGGCGGAACTCGCAAAACAAAGTTTTTTAACCCCGTGCTCTCGTGCGGATTCGAGGACATTGAGGAGCCCGAGAACATTGGTGGCTACGGTTTCTCCCGGCAGTGACATGGATTCCGGCACGCTCACGAGGGCGGCCAGATGGAACACGAAATCCACCCCCTGCATGACCTCGTCCACGAGCGGCCTGTCCAGAATCGATCCTTCGACAAAACGGCAGTCGAGATGTTCGAGGCTCCTGCGATGGCCGGTGCGAAGATTGTCCAGGACAACGACCTCGCCCCGGCTCTGGTAGTGCTCGACCACATGGCTGCCGATGAAGCCGCTCCCACCTGTTACCAGAATTTTCATTTTGTCATCCCTGCTTCGAGGGGTTTTCCGTAATCCAGCGACCGTAAGCGTCGTTCCATTGGGCCGGCGGAATCGAAACAATTTCCGGCACATCATACGGGTGCAACTCCCCGAGGCGACGGATGAATTCTCCCTCGTTGGCCGCCGCGATCTTGAAAATGACGAGAACCTCGGCGGTGTCCTCCAAAACACCTTTCCAGAAATAAATGGACCGCGCGCCGGGGATAATCGTCCCGCACGCGGCCAGCTTTTCGGAAACCAGCGACCTGACGGCCTGCGCCGCCGAGTCGCCGTCCGCAAAGGTGCTCAGAACAATCCGGATCATGCGGGCACCAGTGCGGGTTGACGGACAATCCATCCGCCGCCGACGACCCGGTCGCCGTCGTAAAAAACCGCCGCCTGCCCGGGCGTGACCGCGCGCTGAGGCCGGTTGAGAACTATCCGGGCCCGTCCGCCGGGGAACGCTTCCAAAGTCGCCTCGGTTCCTGGGTGTGCGTAGCGGATTTTCACGGTCGCCCGCAACGTTTCCTCCGGCTCGGCGGCATGCCATGTGACGCGGTCCACCTCGAACTCCCCGCGGACCAGATCCTCCTCTCCACCGACAATCACCCGGGATGTTTCGGGATCAATATCCACGACATAGAGCGGCTTCGGCGACCCGCCGGGCAGGCCCTTGCGCTGGCCGACGGTAAACATCTCGATGCCCCCGTGGTGGCCGAGAAAGTTTCCGCCCGTGTCGTGGATCCCACCGCAATGGAATTTCTCCCCGGCCAAATGCCCGCGCAAGAACGCCCGGTAATCGTTGCCGGGAACAAAGCAGATTTCCTGGCTGTCCGCCTTGTCGGCGACCTTGAGCCCGAGCTCGCGGGCGATCTCCCGGATCTCCGGCTTCGCCATCCCGCCCAGCGGCGTCAGCGAGTGGAGAAGCTGGTCTTGGTTGAGGCTGAAAAGGAAATACGACTGGTCTTTTCGCGGATCGCTCCCTTTCCGCAGAACCGCGCGGCCGCCGTGGCGCTCGATGATCGCATAGTGGCCGGTGGCGATGAAGTCGGCCCCGAGCGCGCGCGCCTTCGCGCGCAGGTTGCCGAACTTCAGGCGCTCGTTGCACATCACGCACGGGTTCGGGGTTCTTCCGGCTTTGTATTCGCCGGCGAAATAATTGATGACAACCTTCTCGAACTGGTCCGCCTCATCGACCACGTAGTGCGGGATCCCCAGCCGGTGCGCGACGGCCCGCGCATCCGCGATGGCCGACGGCCCGCAGCACTTGTCCTCGGCGCGGGAGATGCAATCCTGAGGCCAGACCTTCATCGTGACCCCGATCACATCCCATCCGTCCCGCTGCAACAGCCACGCCGCCACGCTGGAATCCACCCCACCGCTCATGCCAACCAGAATGCGCCTTCCGTTTCCTTGCATCGCAGAACGGGGTTTACTTCAGCGAGTCGAGGGCGGCCTGAACCTCGGCGGCGTGCTCTGCGGTTTTGGCGTGGAGGGGAAAAAAGGACATCATGGAAAGAATCAATACGGTTGCACGCATGGGCATGGGCGGAGCATATTCCTCCTTGGTGCGATCTGCAAATGCCATCTCGATTTTGAAAAACCCCCTGCCCGTCATTGCGGGCCTTGCTGCCGGCGTGCTGGCGGGGCTCCCGGGTCTCTTCGACCGCGCGGGAATCATCCGCTCCGTGGGAAGCGGGCTGGTCTCCGATTCCCCATCTTGGGCGGACCGGCTGGCCGCCCTCTCCTTCCAACTCGGCGGATGGGGGTTGGCTGAAGCCGTGCGACTGGCTCTCGGGGCCATGCCCTGGTTCTTGGGAATCCTGGTTCTTTTTTGGGGGGCAAGCCGGTTCCGGGGCCTGCCCCGCGCTCTGGCCACCGGCTTCGTCGGTGCCCTTTGCCTGCTCGTTTCGGCGACGGGAATTCTGGGCGCGTTCTTCCCGGCATCCCGCCCGATCAATGATCCGCGGCTGCTGGCCCCGCTCACTCTCGTGGAGATGGCAAAGAGCGCCCGCGGGCGAGTCTATGTGAATCCCTCCGCCCGCGCCTGCGTTGCGGTGTTCGGGGAATCCCTCATCGACAAATCCCTCACGGAAAAAACGGGTTCCGACCTCGCGAACTCACCGGAGAAATGGAGGTCGGAAGACCGGGCCAAGCCGTTCTCGTCGGCCCTGATCAGTGGCCGGGTTTTCGAGGCAAAACCGTTGATCCAACACCTGCTCGATTCTCCGGACTGGTATCTCGCCCGGGTGGACAACCAAGGCCTTTTCTTTTTGCGAGGGGCAAGATCCGACCTCGCCGGCTCGCCGGTCCCGAATTTCGGCACTCCCCGCGAGCGGGCGGTTTACCTGGCCCAATACGCCCTCAACCTGGAAATCGCCGGGTTCCGCACACTCGCGTCGACCAGCATGGACGAAGCGCTGAGCCTCGCGGGAAAGGATTACGAGGTCCTGTTCCGCGCGGCGTCGCTCTCCGCATCCCAGAACCGCTGGGAGCGGGCCCGGAAGCAGGCGGCGGCGGCAGTCAAGGCGTATCCGAAAGCGTATGAGGCAAATTACCTGCTGGCCCTCTCGCTCTTGGAAACCCGCGCTTTCGACAAGGCCCTCGAGTGCAGTTCCAAGCTCATCGCCCAATACCCGGATGACTCCGCCGTCCTCCTGCTTCATGCCCGTGCCGCCAGGGCCGCGCACGACTACTCCGAGGAAACAAAGACCCTCGACCGGCTTCTCAAACTGGCGAAAGAGAGCAACTCTCCGACGGCCCGCATCCACATCTTCCTTGCCCAGTCATGGGCGCAGCGCGGGTTCCCCGACCAGGCGGCCAGCCACTACCAGGCCGCCTTGGCGGAGGGGCTTTCCAAAGAAGACGCCCGCGATGTCCGTGCCGCCCTCGCCACGATCGAGGAGAAGCAGCTCAAACATTGATTTCTCAGGATGCCTGGCGAAATTCCCCCTTCCTGGTTCGAAGACGGCGCGCCCCGGATCGAGGTGGACTTCGGGTGCCACCGCGGAACATTTTTGCTCGGAATTGCGGAGAAATATCCGGAGGTCAATTTCGTCGGGATCGAGAAGCGGGCCGCGCGCGTGGAAAAATGCCTCAAGAAAATCCGGCACCGCGGCCTGCCCAACGCGCTGGCCGTTCAAGGCGAGGGAGCCGGGGCGCTCGCACAGTGGCTCCCGGAGCAAAGCGTCGCGGCCATCCACGTGTCTTTTCCCGATCCCTGGCCGAAGCGAAGGCACGCCTCCCGCCGGCTCGTCAACAAGGAGTTTCTTGATGGAATTGCCCGCGTTCTTCGACGGGGAGGCGTGCTGCGGTTAATGACCGACGACGGGGCGTATTTTTCCGAGATGAAAAACCTGGCGCGGGAGGGCTGGGAGGAACTCCCCTGGGACGACGGAGTCGCGAGACCGGCCACGGCATTCGAGAAAACATTTCTCGGGCTCGGGCACCACCCGCACCGCTGTGCGATCCGCCCATTGGCGCTTTGTAGCGGCGCCCTATGAGCGTCTCACGATAAGCGTCTCAAGCGACCGACGGTCGCAGGCCGCCGCTACACAGGTCCACATGGCTCAGTCGCCGATAGTCACCGGGGTTCCGACAGACACCTTCTCATAGATCAGCTTGGCGATCTGCTCGGGAAGCCGGACGCACCCGTGCGAAGCGGGATAGCCGGGCAGAATCCCCACATGCATCCCCTCGGCGCGCTGGCTGGACAGGGTTTCGCCAAACCGCATGAACCACTTCATCGAGGCTCCCTTAAAGTGGGTCCCGCTGGGGGCGGAATCAATTTTCGTGCTCACCCCGGCGCGCACCACGATGTCGTTTTTGTTCACAAATGCCCCGTAGAGGCTGGAGCGGTGGTCCGGGTCCTTCTGCACGACCACGAAGCTGCCTTTCGGGGTCATCCCCGCGTTCTTCCCAGTGGAAACCGGGGTGTCGATCCCCACCTCGTCCCCGACCTTGAGATAGGCCCTTTGCTTTCCGAGGGAAATATAGACGCTGAGATTGTCGCGGGTCGCCTGGTCGAGGACGCGAGGGATGACCTTCGGAGGGGCCTGCTTCTTGATGAGTTCCGTGGCGGGCTTTTGTTTTTTATCCGGGCGGGCGGCCTGTTGCTGGGCTCCTAAAACCTGGCAAAACGCAAGAACCCCCGCCAATGCAAAGGCGGCCGCAGCGAGATTAGGGAGAGGAAATATGGGGCGGGCCGTAATTGTCGCTGACATGGTTGTGAGAAAGAATGCCTGTCTTGCTTACAGCTTGCTCCCGCGAAAATCAACGACATTCCATGCCGGCGACAAATGAGATTGCCCTTTGCGGGTTCCTCGGCAAGCATCGCAAAAATCCAACTTCTTATGCAAATTGCCATGATCGGTCTCGGAAGGATGGGCGCGAACATGGTGCGCCGTCTCCTGCGCGACTCCCACCAATGCGTGGTTTACGACACGAACCCCCAAGCCGTCGAAGAACTCGTGGCCGACGGGGCGCTCGGCGCCGCCTCGCTCAACGATCTCGTTTCCAAACTCGAAAAACCCCGCGCTGTCTGGATCATGATCCCTGCGGCGATCACGGACAAAATCGTCCATGAACTGGCGGGGCTGCTGGATGCCGGGGACACGATCATCGACGGGGGCAACTCGTATTTCCGCGACGACCGCCGCCGCAGCGAGGCCCTGCGGCCGAAGGGGCTTCATTACCTCGATTGCGGGACCAGCGGAGGAGTCTGGGGGCTCGAACGCGGATACTGCATGATGATCGGCGGAGACAAGGTGGCCGTTGACCGGCTCGACCCGGTCTTCAAGACGCTCGCTCCCGGCAAAGGCACGATCGAATCCACCCCCGGCCGGGACAAGCTGGGAGGCACGGCGGAAGATGGCTACCTCCATTGCGGCCCGTCCGGTGCAGGCCATTTTGTGAAAATGGTCCACAACGGGATCGAATACGGGATCATGGCGGCGTTCGGCGAAGGCTTCGACATCCTCTCCAACGCCAACGCCAGCACGAAACAAACCAAGCAGGATGCCGAGACGGCTCCCGCCATGCATCACGACCTCGACTACGATTTGAACCTCGCGGACATCTCCGAAGTCTGGCGCAGGGGAAGCGTCATCAGCTCCTGGCTCCTCGACCTTTCCGCCGCCGCCTTCGCCGGCGACCCGGAACTGTCAAAATATTCCGGGCGTGTTTCCGATTCGGGAGAGGGCCGCTGGACGATCATGGCAGCGATCGAGGAAGCCGTGGACTGCGAAGTCCTCACCGCCGCCCTCTACGCGAGGTTCCGCTCGCGCAAGGAACACACGATGGCGGAAAAAGTGTGCTCGGCGATGCGCTTCCAATTCGGCGGCCACCTCGAGCGCCCGGCGGGAGGATAGCCCGGCGTCAGTTCCTTTTCCAATAGAGTCCCGCGAAAAATCCGGTATGTTCCCGTCTGAATGAAGCCCGTTTTCCTGCACCTCCTGCTGGCGCTCCCTCTTGTTTTGGGGGCGCAGGAAGTCGCCATCGACCACACGGGCTCGGTGGAAAACCCCAAGCCGACTTGGGAAACCCAGAGGCAGGCCCGCACGTATACCCTGGCGATTCCCGCCCCCCGGGGGCAGATCACCGACCGCAACGGGCGACCGCTCGCACAGAGCCGCCTGAGCTACAATCTCGCCATCAATTTCCCGACCCCGCTCGACTGGCAAGATTCCAAAGTCCTCTCCTTTGCCCGGCAGCAGATCACCCTCGCGAAAGGTTTGTTGAAGCGCGACATCCAGGTCTCCGACCAGGCGATCCTCAACCATTACAAAAACCGCGGCGTGCTCCCGCTCGATATCGTCGAGGACCTCCTCCCCACCGAGTTGTCCGTCATCCAAGGCGGCCTCCCGCAGGAACTGATCCTCCGCCAGACCTATGTCCGGTTTTATCCGAACGGCACTCTCGCCTCGCATATCATCGGATACACCGGGCGCGAGGCCCCGCTCTCCACAAGGCCGATCGAAAACAACGACCTCATCTTTCCGGAAAGCCAAGGCCGCGAGGGCCTCGAACAAATTTTCGACAACGAGTTGCAAGGGCAGCCGGGAATCCTTCACATCACCTACGACAAGGAAGGAAAGAAGACCTCCGAACGCATCGCGAAGCAGCCGGTGCCCGGATACAACATCATCACCACTCTGGACGACAACCTGCAGCGGCTCTGCGAGAAAGTCCTCGCGGAAAACTGCAAGCGCGGGGCCTTGGTGCTGATCGAACCATCCAGCGGGGAGATTCTCGCGATGGCCTCCCACCCGGGGTTCAACCCGAATGATTTCGTGCCGGTCGTCCGGCCCGCGGTTTTCGAGGCCTATTCGAAAGACCCGTCCGACCCGCTCTATCCGCGCGCGTTCCGCTCCGCCTACCCGGCAGGTTCGACGTTCAAGACGTTTGTCGGGTTCGCCGCCTTGGAGTCCGGGAAACTCAAGCCCGGCGACCACTTCGACTGCCCGACCACGTTCACCGTCGGCGACCACACGTTCAAGAACTGGAAAAAGTCCGGCGCGGGCTCGCTGAACTTCATGGAGGCGCTCACCCAATCCTGCAACACCTGGTTCTATCAGGTGGGATTGAAAATCGGGGCACCCCCGATCATCGACTACGCGCACCGGCTCGGGCTCGGACGCCGGACCGGGATCCCCGTGAAATCGGAATCCGAAGGCAACATCCCCACCGACGAATACATGATGCGCGTCCACAGGCGGAAAATCAAAAACGGGGATGTCGCCAACATGGCGATCGGGCAAGGAGACATTCTGATCAGCCCGCTGCAGATGGCCCAGGCGCTGGGCGCGATCTCGCAGGCAGGACGCTTTCACCAGACCCGCCTGGTCAAACAGGTCCAAACCATCGACAACCGCGTCATCGCCGCCTACCCGGACCGGATCCGCGAGGAAATTCCCGTCACGCCGGAAATCGACGCGCTGATGCGGAAAGCCCTGGTGGCGGTCACCAGCGACGGGCAGGGAACCGCGCACAGCGCCCAGGTGAAGGGGATCAAGGTCGCGGGAAAAACGGGGACCGCCCAGTGGGGGCAGCGCACGGCGGCATGGTTCACGGGATTTGTCCCGGCGGACGACCCGCAATACGCGTTCGCCGCATTGTATGAGGGCGAACCGAACGACAACACCGTGCACGGCGGCTCCCACGCCGCACCGATCATCGGAAAGCTCCTCAAACAAATTTTTGCGCCCGCAAAAACGGGCAACGGAGATTCCAAAAACGAGGACGAGGTGAAGCCGCCGCCAGCGGATGAGTCGAACTGAAAAACACCCCGCAGCTTTTTTGAAAATATTCCGCTCCCCGCTTGACAGGACCAGCAGTTTCTGGGCAGCGTATCGGTAACAAGTTTGTCACCAAACTTCAAAATTCAACACCACTAAGTCATGAACAAAGTAGAACTCGTCACATCAGTCCAAAAGAACCTTGGGTCCAGCAAAGCCGACGCCGAACGCGCCGTGAACGCCGTCATCGACGGCATCAAGCTGGGGATCAAGAAAACCAAAACTGTCCAGCTCATCGGCTTCGGCACATTCAAGGTCGGTACCCGCAAGGCCCGCATCGGAGTGAACCCGAAGACCGGAGCAAAGATCAAAATCAAAGCCTCGAAGACCGTGAAGTTTTCGGCCGGCAAGGCATTCAAGGGCTCGCTGTAAAGCACCCCCCCGCGAGGATTTCCCTCCCGCAATCGAGAATACCCGTTTCGTCGCAAGACGGACGGGTTTTCTCATTTTCTGGATTCGCGCGGCGCTGCAAGCATTTTAGTCTCGATTTTCCAGGCAAGAGGCGCGTGGATACAGCAGATGTTAGCCAAACGCATAATCCCCTGCCTCGATGTCACTGATGGCCGCGTCGTCAAGGGCACGAAATTTCTCGAGCTCCGCGATGCCGGCGACCCCGTTGAATGCGCGAAAGCCTACGACCGACAGGGCGCGGACGAACTCGTTTTTCTGGATATCACGGCTTCGAGCGACAGGCGCGCCACCATGGTCTCGGTGGTCGAACGGACCGCCGAGCAATGCTTCATGCCGCTCACCGTGGGCGGCGGGATCCGCGCTGTGGAAGACTTCCGCACCATGCTGAAAGCCGGGGCGGACAAGGTCAGCATCAACACCTCGGCGCTCGAACGTCCGGATTTGATCCGCGAGGCCGCAAGGACGTTCGGCTCCCAATGCGTCGTCGTCGCGATCGACGCCAAACGCGACGGGCCGGAAAAATGGCGAGTCTATACTCACGGCGGCAGAAACCCCACCGATCGCGACGCCGTCGAGTGGGCCAGGCATGCCGCAGAACTCGGCGCGGGCGAAATCCTGCTCACCAGCATGGATGCCGACGGAACCTGCGACGGCTACGACCTCGGACTCACACGCACCGTGAGCCGCGCGGTCCGCATCCCGGTCATCGCCAGCGGAGGAGCCGGAACCCTCGACCACCTCGCGGATGTCCTCGAAAAGGGAGCTGCCGACGCCGTCCTCGCCGCCAGCATTTTCCATTTCGGAAAATACACCGTGGACGACGCCAAATCCCACCTCCAGGCGCGCGGGCTGCCGGTCCGGCGGCTCTTCGAAGCCTTTGCGCTCTCCAATTCTTCCGGTCACACTTGCTAAAACGCGACAGGGAGATCTGCGGGCTAAATCACCCCTTGCAGCCTTGCACGACGGAACGCGGCGGTTCATGCGTAGTTGCATGGTCACCACGCGTTCGCCGGCCGCAACTGTATCTGTAACATGCTGTTTTCCAGGGTATAATCCATTATGCAAAATGCTGGCACGGCGGCAGCTAATAGGAACGTATGGTTCACCGTGCGGTTTCATCAGTAATTCGGCGTTTGCTCAAACTCTGAGAAATGAAAAAGCGGATCATCATCGGGCTGGCTCCTATCTTCGTGCTGATCGTGGCGATGGGGGCCTACGCGATTCTGCTTTTTGCCAAGCTCGGTTCGCAGGTGGATGTCGTGCTCCGCGAGAACTACCGGAGTGTGGTGGCCGGGCAGAAAATGAAGGAAGCCGCGGAGCGGATGGATTCCGCGCTTTTCTTTTCGCTTGTGGGGGAAGAGCAGCGTGGCCGACAACTCTACACCGACTACCTGCCGAAGTTTGAACAGGGCCTGAAAACGGAACTCGGCAACATCACTGTACCGGGCGAGGACCGGCTCGCAAGTTCGATCCAAGAACTGCATTCCCGATACGTCCGGCAGGCGGAGATCTTCTGGAAAACCCCGGACGTGCCGGCGAGGCGGGAGATGTATTTTCACGACCTGCTGCCGGTTTTCACCGAGATCAAAGACACCGCGCAAGCGGTCATCACCCTGAACCAGGACAACATGTTGAAGTCGGACCGCGAAGCGAGAGGCCTGAGCGTGAAATCCACCCGCTACATGGTCTTCGCGAGCCTGATCGGGATCGCTGCAGCCGTGCTCCTTGCCGCGCGCCTTCAGAAGTCCGTCCTTCAACCCATCCGGGCGCTCACGGCCGTTTCGAAGGAACTGGGCGAGGGAAAGCTCGACCAGATCGTTCCGGTGGAGTCGAAAGACGAGCTCGGGGAACTCGCGGATGCTTTCAACAAATTGGCCAGCAAACTCCGCGCCTACCGCCAGATCACCAGCGACCAGATTCTCCAGGCACGCCAGATGACGGAGACGACGTTCTCGGCGTTTCCCGACCCGATTGTCGCCCTCTCCGCCGAGGGCGTCATCGACTTCACCAACCCGGCCGCCATCACCCTCTTTCACATAATCGGCTCGGAAGGAAAGCTTCCAGGCCATGTGCAGGAACGCGCGGAAAAGGTCCTCAAAGGCGGACCGGACTACCTGCCGACCAGCTTTGAAAAAACCGTGGTGGTCCGGGTGGATGACAAGGAAGTCTTCCTGCTCCCCCGCGTCATCGGCATGCGCGACGAGTCGGGCAACGTTTACGGCGCGGCGGTGATCCTGCAGGACGTGACGCGCCTGCGCCTCCTCGACGAGGTGAAATCCAACCTCGTCTCGACGGTCAGCCACGAGCTGAAGACGCCGCTCACCAGCGTCCGCATGGGGCTTTATCTCCTGCTCGAGGAGCGCATCGGGACATTGAACCCGAAGCAGACCGAACTCCTCATCGCCGCCCGCGAAGACTCCGAGCGCCTGTTGGAAATGATCAACGACCTCCTCGATCTGGCCAAGCTGGAATCCGGCAAGGTCACCCTCAACCGCGAGGACATCGACGCCGGGGCCCTCGTGCAAACCCTCTCGGGCGATCTGGAATCGCTCGCGGAATCCCACGGCTCGAAAATCTCCACATCCATCGAACCCGGTCTCGCCCGCGTCCGCGTGGACATGCGCCAGATTTCCCATGTGTTCACCAACCTGGTTTCCAATGCGGTGAAGCACAGCAAGCGGGGCGAAGCGGTCAGGCTTGCCGCGGAAAGCCGGAACGGAATGGTCCGCTTCTCCGTCGCCGACCAAGGGCCGGGGATTCCCGAGGAGTTCCAGCCCCGGATTTTCGAGCGGTTTTTCAGAGTGCCCGGCGACAGCACCGGCGGCGCGGGCCTCGGCCTCGCCATCGCCAAGGAAATTGTGACCGCGCACGGCGGCCACATCGGCCTCAACAGCAAACCCGGCCAGGGGTGCGAATTCTATTTCGATCTCCCGCCCGCACAAAAAACCATATCATGAACAAGCCAATTCTCGTTGTGGATGACGAGCCGCACGTCCGGCTCAGCTACCGGGTCACCCTGGAAACCGCCGGGCTCGAAGTCCGGGAAGCCAACGGCGCGGCGGCCGCTCTCGCGGAACTGGCCGTCTCCGAATTCTCGCTTGTGATTCTCGACATGAGGATGCCGGAGATGGACGGGCTCGACCTTCTGGAAAAATTCCGTGAGCGGGGCATCGGGACCCCGGTCGTTATCATCACCGCTTATGGGGATGTTCCGCACGCGGTGAAAGCGATGAAGCTTGGCGCGATCGACTTTCTGCAAAAGCCGCTGACGCCGGAGGCCCTCCGGCAGGTTGTCTGGGACATCCTCGCAAGGCACGCCGCACCCGAGCCCTCGAAGCTCACGAAGGAATCAAGTTTCGAGGTCCACCTCGAGGCAGCCAAGCGCTTCATCAACCTGCGGGATTTTCCCCACGCCCGCGAGCACATCGCGAAGGCGCTGGAGATCCGCGAGGATTCGCCCGATGTTTTCAATCTCGGCGGCGTCCTCTTCGAGATGCAGGAAGATTATGACCGGGCCAAACGCTATTACGGGCAGGCCATCCGCCTGAACAGGAACCACGAGGCCGCCCAGCAAAACATGCGCCGCATCTACGAGCTCTTCCAGTTCGGCTCCAGCAAGGAACCCTTCCACCTCGGAGAAGAATAGCGCGGACGATGATCCCGCTGCGCTCCTGATCTCTCAACCACCAACTACCAAACACACCATGCCTGACATCCTCTACACCCTCGCCACAATCGGCTTCTTTGTCCTGATGCTCGCGTTCATCGCGGGCTGCGAAAAAGTCTGACCATCCCACTCCCATGGAAAACATCATCGTCGGAACCATTGCGCTCGGGCTGATCGCCTACCTCATCTTCACGATCATCCGCCCGGAAAAATTTTAACTTGGATCACTTATGAATACCTCAGGTTGGCTTCAACTCGTTCTCTTCGCCGCAGCCCTGGCGCTGACGGCAAAACCGCTCGGTCTTTACCTCTGCAAGGTTCTCGACGCGGATGGCAAAACGTTCCTCGATCCCGTGATCAAACCGTTGGAGCGCCTCACCTACGCGCTCACCGGAGTTGATCAGAAAAAGGAACAGGACTGGAAAGGCTACGCGATCGCGATGCTGCTCTTCAGCCTCGTCTCGATGCTCTTCACCTATGCCATCCTCCGGCTCCAGGCGTTCTTGCCCCTCAACCCGCAGCACCTGCCGGCGTTGAGCGAGCATCTGGCATTCAACACCGCGGCCAGCTTCACCACGAACACCAACTGGCAGAGTTACAGCGGGGAAAGCACGATGAGCTACTTCTCGCAGATGGTCGCCCTGACGATCCACAACTTCGTCTCGGCCGCGCTCGGCATCAGCATCGCGGCCGCCCTGGTGCGCGGAATCTCCCGGCACAGCGCGAAGACCATCGGCAATTTCTGGGTCGATCTCACGCGCACCACCTACTACCTGCTCCTGCCGATTTGCGCGGTCTTCGCGCTCGTCCTCGTGTCGCAGGGGATGATCCAGAATTTCAAACCTTACGACTCCGCCGCGCTGGTGGAACCCTTCACCGCACAGGCGCCGAAAGTCGATGACAAGGGGAACGCCGTGACCAGCCCCGATGGCAAGCCGGTGATGGTCGATCAAAAAGTGGACACGCAGGCGATTGTCCAGGGACCGATGGCCTCGCAAGTCGCCATCAAAATGCTCGGAACAAACGGCGGCGGCTACACCAACGCCAACGCGGCGCAGCCTTACGAAAACCCGAGCCCGTTCTCGAACTTCCTGCAGATGTTCGCGATCTTCGTGATCCCCAGCGCGCTGACTTACTACCTCGGCCGCATGGTGAAAAATCAAGGACACGGCTGGGCTGTCTGGGCCGCCATGTTTGTCCTGTTTTTTGCAGGCGTCCTGGTTTGCGCCCACTATGAAGCGGCGGGAAATCCCAATCTCACCGCTCTCGGCGTTGATCCGGCCGACGGCAACATGGAAGGCAAGGAAGTCCGCTTCGGGATCTTCAATTCCGCGCTCTTCGCGACGGTCACGACCGACGCTTCCTGCGGCGCGGTCAACTCGATGCACGATTCCTTCACCCCGATCGGCGGGCTCGTCCCCATGCTGAACATGCAGCTCGGCGAGGTCGTCTTTGGCGGCGTCGGCGCGGGGCTTTACGGCATGTTGATCTATGTTGTCATCGCCGTCTTCATCGCGGGCCTCATGGTCGGGCGCACGCCCGAGTATCTCGGCAAAAAGATCGAGCCTTATGACATGAAAATGGCGTCTTTTGTCATTCTCATCCTCGCATTTTCCATCCTGGGATTTTCCGCATGGGCCAGCGTGAGCAAGTGGGGGCCGCCGGACCCGGTGACCCACCAGCTCACCGATGGCACCAACAACAACGGGCCGCATGGCTTCAGCGAAATTCTTTACGCTTACAGCTCGTGCACCGGAAACAACGGCAGCGCCTTCGCGGGCCTCTCCGCCAATGCGCCCGGGTATGGCATCACACTCGGCCTCGCGACGCTCTTCGGGCGTTTCGCGATGATCGTGCCGATCCTCGCGCTCGCCGGTTCGCTCGCCCGCAAAAAACTCGTGGCGGAAAGCGCGGGGACATTCCCTGTCTCCGGACCGCTCTTCGCCAGCCTGGTCGTCGGCACCGTGGTCCTCGTGGGCGCGCTCACGTTCGTGCCCGCGCTCGTGCTGGGGCCGGTCGTCGAGCACTTCCTGATGCACGCCGGCAAGCTGTTCTAACTCTCAACCATCAACTTTCAACCATCCACAAATCCAAATGGCCGCTAAAGTCCACTCCATCTTCGATCCGGCGATTATCGTCCCCGCGGTCGGCGAGTCCTTCAAAAAACTCAATCCCCGCCACATGGTCGGCAACCCGGTGATGTTCGTCACCGAGGTCGGCGCGACGATCACCACGGCCCTCCTGTTCGCCGGCGGACAAGGCGCGTCGTTCGGCTTCCTGCTGCAGATCACGCTCTGGCTGTGGTTCACCGTCCTCTTCGCCAACTTCGCCGAGGCCATGGCGGAAGGCCGCGGCAAGGCCCAGGCAGACACGTTGCGCAAAGCGAGAACGGAAACCAAGGCGACCCGCCTCAAGGCCGATGGTAAGGTGGAGGAAATCCCATCAAGCCGGCTGAAGAAGGGAGACACCGTCGTCGTCAAAGCCGGCGAATTCATCCCCGGCGACGGCGAGATCATCGAAGGGGCCGCGACCGTGGACGAATCGGCGATCACCGGCGAGTCCGCGCCCGTCGTCCGCGAAAGCGGCGGCGACCGCAGCGCTGTCACCGGTGGCACGCGCGTGCTGTCCGACGTAATCAAAATCCGGATCACGGCAAATCCCGGCGAAACCTTTCTCGACCGGATGATCGGCCTCGTCGAAGGCGCGAAGCGCCAGAAGACGCCGAATGAGATCGCGCTGACCATCCTGCTCTCGGCGCTCACGATCATCTTTCTGATCGTGCTCATCTCGATGAAGGCGTTCGGCAGCTTCCAGAATGTCGATTTCTCGATCACCGTGCTCGTGGCGCTGCTCGTCTGCCTGATCCCCACGACGATCGGCGGACTGCTCAGCGCCATCGGCATAGCCGGTATCGATCGGCTCGTGCAGAAGAACGTGCTCGCGATGAGCGGTCGGGCGGTCGAAGCGGCCGGCGATGTGGATGTGCTCCTGCTCGACAAGACCGGGACCATCACTCTCGGCAACCGCCAGGCGACCGAGTTCTTTCCCGCGCCCGGCGTGACGAAGGAAGCTCTCGCCGAAGCGGCCCAGCTTTCCTCGCTCGCCGACGAGACCCCCGAGGGCCGCAGCATTGTCGTGCTCGCCAAGGAGCAATTCGGCCTTCGCGGGCGCGAGCTCCACGAGCTCCCGCATGCCACGTTCGTCCCTTTCACCGCGCAGACCCGCATGAGCGGGGTGGATATCAACGGCACGAAGTATCGCAAGGGAGCAGCGGAGGCTGTGAAAAACTTCACAGGGCAAAATCTCCCCGCGCCCGTCCAGGCTGATGTGGACAGGATCTCCGGCCTCGGCGGCACGCCGCTGGTTGTCGCCGCGACGGACAAAGTGCTCGGCACGATCTACCTCAAGGACATCGTCAAAGGCGGGCTCGCGGACCGGTTCGAGCGCTTTCGCGCGATGGGCATCCGGACGATCATGATCACCGGCGACAACCCCCGCACGGCCGCGGCCATCGCCAAGGAGGCGGGGGTCGATGACTTCCTCGCCGAGGCCACGCCGGAGCAGAAGCTCGCGCTCATCCGCAAGGAGCAGGAAGCCGGCCACCTCGTCGCCATGACCGGCGACGGCACGAACGACGCGCCCGCTCTCGCCCAGGCCGATGTCGGCGTGGCGATGAACACCGGCACACAAGCCGCGAAGGAAGCCGGCAACATGGTCGATCTCGACTCGAACCCGACCAAGCTCATCGAAGTCGTCGAGATCGGGAAGCAGCTCCTCATCACCCGCGGCGCGCTCACCACGTTCAGCATCGCGAACGACGTAGCGAAGTATTTCGCCATCATTCCCGCCATGCTCGTCGTGACGTTCCCGCAGATCGCGCCGCTGAATGTGATGAACCTCGCTTCGCCGCAGAGCGCGATCCTGAGCGCCGTGATCTTCAACGCGATCATCATCATCCTGCTCATCCCGCTCGCGTTGCGCGGCGTGAAATTCCGCCCGCTCGGCGCGGCGAAAATCCTGCAGCGCAACCTCCTCATCTACGGCGTGGGCGGCGTCGTCATCCCGTTCATCGGCATCAAAGCCATCGACATGGCCGTTGCCGCACTGCACCTCGCCTAATTTGTAAACCCGAATCATTACCATGAAAACCATCGCCAAAGAAACTGTCACCGCCATCCTTGCAACGCTTCTCTTCGCCATCGTCCTGTGCGGCATCTATCCTGCCGTGATCTGGGGCATCGGCCAGTTGGCCTTTCCCCACCAGGCCAACGGCAGCCTGATCGAGAGCAAAGACCGCACGATCGTCGGCTCGGAACTGCTCGGACAAAACTTCGCCGCCGCGAAATATTTCCACCCGCGCCCATCCGCAGCAGGGGCCAACGGCTATGATGCCGCGAACTCCGGCGGATCGAATCTCGGGCCGACTTCGCAGAAACTGATCGATGCCGTAAAAGCGCGGGTGGATGCCTACCGCGCGGAAAATGCCCTGCCCGCCGGCACCCTCATCCCCGGCGATGCCGTCACAGCCAGCGGCAGCGGCCTGGACCCGCATATCAGCATCAAAAATGCCAGGCTCCAGGTTTCGCGGATTGCCCTGGCGCGCGGGCTCGGAATCGACGCGGTGCAGGAGCAGGTGAAAAAGGCGACCGACGGCCGTTCGCTCGGTTTCCTTGGCGAGCCCGGAGTCAACGTGCTGAAACTGAACCTCGCCCTCGACAACCTCACCCCGCGCTAGTCCGAATCTCAAGTGTCTCGAAGAAATGAATAATCCCACCTGCACGGAACGCTCTTGCTGGGGAGCACACGCGTCTCGCGTGTCCGGGTTGGCGTCCCGCCGACACGATTTTTCGGCGGGACGCCGAAAACCACACCCGGGACGGGTATGCTCCCCGGAGGGAAGCGGTTCGCACGCGCATTTTCATGCGTTTGCCCTGCTCGAACTCTGGGCAACGCTTGTGAAAATCCGCCGCTTCCACGAGGATAGCCAAGGATTTCCACAGATGCGGGTGAACAACAATAAACTCAGGAGCCACAACGGTCGAGCGTTGCGTGCCGCATAACCAAATGGACGCCCCGCCCCCCAACACCCGCCCCAGCGCGGAGGATTTTCTTTCGATCATCCGCCGCCAGCAGCTCGGGAAGCTGAAGATTTACCTCGGCCCGTGCCCGGGCGTGGGCAAGACCTACACGATGCTGCAGGAAGGGAACCGGCTAAAAAAAATCGGCGTCGATGTCGTGATCGGGTATGTGGAGCCCCACGAACGCGCGGAGACAACGGCCCAGATCGGAGATCTCGAAATCGTGCCGCCGCGCGTCACGAGCTACCACGGCATCGAGCTCCGCGAGATGGATGTCGGTGCCGTGATCGCGCGCAAGCCGACGGTCGCGCTGGTGGACGAGCTGGCCCATACCAACGCGCCCGGCAGCAAAAACGGCAAGCGCTACGAGGACGTGACCGACATTTTGCGCGCCGGCATCAGCGTCATCAGCACGGTCAACATCCAGCATTTCGAGTCGCTCTACAATATCGTCGAGGAGGCGACCGGCGTGCGGGTGAAGGAGCGGGTGCCGGACGAGATTGTCGCGCAGGCCGACCAGATCGTGAACATCGATTTGCCCGCAGAAGACCTCCAGGAGCGGCTGAACGCGGGGAAGATCTACCCGAAGGAACGCATCGAGGCCGCGCTCGCCAACTTCTTCACCGGAAAAAACCTGACCCGCCTGCGGGAGATGACCCTCAGCGAAACCGCCAACTTCCTCGACCGCCGGCAGCGGAGCGACACCGAGCAAGAAAAGCAGGTCAGCGCCTTGGGGCAGGTCATGGTCGCCATCAGCAGCCTCGGCCCCGACCCCGGCCGCCTCTTGCGGAAAACCGCCCGCCTCGCCGCGCAGCTCAACGCGCAATGGTATGCCGTCTATGTCCGGACGCCGAAGGAATCCGCCATACGGATCGACGCCGCCGCGCAGCGCCGGGTCTCCGACACGCTGGAGACCGCGCAGAAGATGGGCGGCCTCGTGATTTCTTTAAAGCACGAAAACGTGGCGCAGGCCCTCATCTCCTTCGCGAGGGAATACGGCATCACGCATATCGTTCTCGGACGCCCGCGCCCCAAACCGGCCTGGAAATTCTGGAAGCCAACCCTCCACGAAAAAATCCTCCAGGAACTCCCCGACGTGGATCTGGTCGTCGTTTAAAATACCGGAAGGTTCCTATCCCGCGATGATTTGCTCAAGGTAAGCTCTTTCGTCGTCAAAGAAAAGGATGTGAGCCGCTGAAAACTTCGCGATCTTCCACGGTCCATCCTCATCGGCGAAGCGCTTCCGCAGGTCATCGTAAGACGTTTGCGAAATGATAAAAGAATCGAGGGCAAAGTCTTTAACCTTCGAGCGCTTGAGGATGCCGGCGGCTTGGCTTTGGAGCCGCTGATGGAGATTGACCTTGGGATTTACTGAGGGGTGGATTTCGTTCAACATCCCGTGTGGTTCGATGAAGACAAGCCGCTGGTGTTTGCCCTCGGTGATCCAAAGGATAAAATCCGGGTAAAATCCGCTGTCCTCAAAGAAGCCGATTCCCTTGCCCCGGCTGAGATTCCGCAAGAGGAAGAGTTCTTTGCCCTGCAATGCGGAGGGCTTCGACTGGCACCAAGCCTTTAGATCTTCCACGAACCGCATTTCGCTCTCGTTGAGGGCGGGCGGCGCGGAGGTCACTTTGCTGCGGCGCGAAATGAGCAGCGGCTGATACAGGTGCCGGTCGAGATAGATTCCGGGCAGCTCGTCGCAGAGTTCTCTGTAGATGCGTTTGCCCTCGTCGATGATCCTCTTCACTTCGGCAATGAGCGCCGGGTCGCTGCGCGGCACGCGCACGACGTAGTCTTGGAAGTTCTCGTCGTCCTTGGTCAGCGGTTTGTATTCCATCCGCTCGGAATCCCAGCGCTGTTGCCGCTTCCGGTAGAAACTCTCGACGTATTTTTTCAGGACGGAGGCCATCACCGACTGCAATTGCGCGAGGTGCTCCGCCCGTTGGGGCTTCAGGAGCGATTCCTCGCAGATCAAGGCATACAGTTTGGGATCGGATGCGCCGATAATCTGGCGCGGGTGCTCCGGGCGAACGACCAAGTTGTGAAACCCACGCTCCTCCTTGAAATCCAGGATGTCGAGGTAAAGCCGTTCCCAGTCGAGAAAGCCGAAACGTGCCGGAGCCAGCCAGCCTTCTTCACCGCCGGAAAAGCTGTCCTCCTTCACCCTTCCGCCAGAGCCGGCGATTCGCTCCATCTTCACCGAAAAGTCCAGCACCACCTTGGCCTCCACATCGGGCGCGAGCAGGATGCGTTCGTTCAGCGCAAACCGGCTTTCCTTCGGCAGCCTTGGGGCGATGAGTCCGCGCTTCAGGAACTCATCGTTACGAAGGATGGGCAATTTGATCTCGACCTCGCCAGCCGGCTCGATGCCCTCGCGCTCGAGGTATTCGCGGAACTGCGCCATGTAGTTCGCGCGGATGGCAAAAATATTCAGACGTTCCAGCAGCTCAATCCCGGCGGGATGCGCCTTGCCGTCCGGGGCGGGGAGCGTGCTGCTGCGCCGGAGGCTGCGGTTGTAGCCCTTGAGGCGGACGCCCCGCCCAAAGAGCTGGATGATTTCCGAGCCCTCGCTGCGTCCGATATTGAGGAGGCCCATATTCGTCACCCGCCAGCTATCCCAGCCCTGCATGAACTTTTTCGCTCCCACCAGGATGTTGATGCGCGAATCGGGTTTTTTGATGCCTTCGAAGAGCCCCTCGGCGAGTTGGTCCTCCTCGACTTCCACGTCCGGGCAGCCCGCTTCGATGAGCGTCTTGAAGCTTCCCGTGTCGCCGATATAGACCAGCCCGAAATAATCCTCCGCGCCGCTTACCTTGAGCCCCAGCTCGCCCGCCTTGCCCTTGATGTCGCCCACATGCAGCCGCCCGCCGCTGCCCGAGTGGAAGACCCGCCGCAGGAGATCTCGGAAAATCACCTCCGGGTCGGTGCTCCACTTTTTCAGCCCGGAAAGCCGTCCGGAAAAAACATCGTGCCCGCCATCGTCCTCGATGCCGCTCTTCCCCTCCAGAATGCGCGCGATGGTTTTTTGCACCCAGCCGCGGTCGTTCTTCAGCACGGCACTGAGAAATTGCACCACCGTGAGCACGTCCGATTCCTTGGCCTGCTTGTCGTTTTTGGATTTGTTCACCGTGCTGCCGACGAACACCCACAACGGGTCGGCCAGGTGGTAGCGCAGCATCGCCGAGGACTTCGTCTGGAAGGCCCGCTTCTGCTCGTGAAATGCCAGAAGGTTGCCCAGCAGGAGGGTTTTTGTTTGCTCTTCGGTCGTCTCGTTGCGCAGGTTCAGCACCTCGAAATCCTTCCCGAAGCCGTCGCCGTAAAAATATTTGTAGGAATAGTCGAAGAGGATCGCCTTCCCGTATTCCTGGGTCATCGCGTCGTCGCGGGCCGCCGTCATCGCCTGCCCGAATGTCGCGCTGTATTCGAAGGTGAATCCCGTCTCCGCCAGTTTGTCGCGGAAGCCCACCCACTTGCCGGCCTCGCTGCTGGCCCCTTTGTGGCCCTCGTCCACAAAGATGAGGTTGTTTCCCTCGAAGGCCTCCACCGGCACGCTCACGCCCGAACCTTTCTTTTCCTCGACGAGCTTGGTGATTTCGATCACGCGCACGGTATTATTCTTCACCGTTTCCAGCCCGCTGTCTTCGAGGGAAAACCGCGCGCAGGGGATGCCCGCTGCCTCCATGTGTTCGAGATGCTGTGCGGACAGGCCCTCGTCCGGCGTCACCAGCAGGATGTTGTCCAGTGGCTTCGGGCAATAATGCAGATATTGCCGGTAGTGGAAGTGCATCAGGATCGTCTTCCCGCTTCCGGTCGCCATCCAGAAGGCGAGCTTCGTCAGATCACCGGCAGCAAACGACGGGGCGGGCGGATCCATCACCGCGCGGCGGGCATTGCAGGCATCCACAAAATCGTTCAGCGACATCCGCAACGATTTCTCGTGATGAAAATATCGGTCTAGGAACAACTCGGTGACGATCAGGGAAAGATGCTGGAAATACCGCAGGGTGAGCGGTTCTTTCCGGTGCTTGTTGAAGTAGGCGAGATGCCCGCGCACGTTGCCGTCGTAGCGCTCCATGTCCTCCTTCGGCACAAGGCACTTCGATCTCCGTTCGAGAATCGTCCGCACCAAGGCGGATTTTCCCTCGCTGTCGTAGCCTTCGCCCACGTCGCGCAGGCTCTCCAGCATGGCCTTGTTGGTGGTGAAGCCGAGCTGCTGGCAAACCCACCCGGCCAGCACGAGTCTCCGCTCCAGCTTGAGGTAGTCAGTTGTCATTTTCTGGCTCCTCGAAATCATCGGTCACGTTCACCCGGTCCGCCTTGAACTGTCCGACACTTTTCACGAAGGCGGGTGAGGCATTGCCCTCGAACCAGCGGGCCGAACACCAGAGGTAATCCCTCGCCACCGCCACCAGCCCATGATGCACCGGGTTTTGATGGACGTAGTTCAACCTCGCCAGCCAGGACTTTTCAAAGGTCAGGTGCGTGTCCCAGAATTGATACATCACCCGGCGTCCGGGCATGTCATCCAGCAGGTTGAACCGGATCGCGATCTCGCGGTGGAGGTGGCGCAGAAAAACGCTGTGCGGCACCGTGGCCTCAGCAAAGCTGGCGACGAGGTGGTAATGGTTGCTCAAAAACGCCCAGGCATGGAGCTTGAGTTGGTATGCCTTGGCAATTTCGAAGACCGTGTGCCGCAGCAGGTCGAGCTTGGCCGGGGAGTTGAAGAGGCGGGATTTGTGGATGGTGCCGGCCGTGAGCATGTAAAGGCCTCGGGGGATGAAATGGTGCGGGGGGGCGTGCGGCCAGTCTTGTTTGGGGGGTGGGTCGTTGTGGCCCTCGGTCCCAAAGCGCAGCGGGGACGCTGCGCACTCCAAAGGGCTGCGCCCAAAATATTTTGCGGAGCTTTGGAGTGCGGCGCGTCCCCGCGCCGCTTTCGCATCACCGCTATCTTCCGTTCCCACGCTCATCCCACGTTAAACATCAAATTCTTAAACACCGGATCAAGCGATTGCGCACCTTCGATAAAGCTGTCCGTATTCACAAAAATATCTTCCGCCCCCTCGGTCAGCTCTTCCTTCGCGACAAATGCCCGGTCCGCTTCGAATTCTTTTTCGGTCCAGCCTTTCGTCGTCCGCCAGATGATCGCCGTGGCCTTGCCGCCGACGCGACCGCGATAGACCAGGTAGCGGGTTCCTTGGATTGCGGCGCATTCCGGGGGGACGGTTGGTTTGTTTTTTGGCGGCGCTGGCTCAAAGCGGCACGGGGACGTGCCGCACTCCAAAGCGCGGCGCGAATCGATGTGCAGACCGATGAGATAATTGAAGGTCTCCGGCAAATCCACCGGCTGCGGCTCGTCCTTGCCGTGCCGGCGCAGCGTGTAGTCAAACGGCGCGTCCAACTTCGCCACATTCAGCAGCGTCTCGCTCTCCCTCGTCTCGAAATCCAGCATGTAGCCGAGAACGTAATTCTCCAATCCGAGCAGCGATTGCCCCGCTTCCCCATCCGCCGGTTGAAACGCGATGTTGTCCAAGGCGTCCTCGAATGATTCAAGCCGAAGATACTTGAAGGCGTGGCTGGAGCCCTGCCGGGAAACGGGCTTCCCGTCTTTCCAGTCCTTCGAGTAGATGACTTTTTGCAGGCGGGGTTTCATAATGGTGCCGAAGTGTGTCGCCGCCTCCACTAAAATATATTTTCGCGCAACCGCCGTCTCGCGATTGGTGTCAATGACCGCATGGGCGGTGGTTCCCGAGCCGCCGAAAAAATCCAAAATCGTGTCACCGCTCTCGCTGCAGGAATCGACAACTGTCCGAATGACGGAAACCGGCTTGGGGAAATTTATGAGCTTGCTGCCCATGATATCCGACAGATCGCTATTCCCTTCACCCTGTTTGATGGATATCGCCAGACTTGAAATCGGCGAACGTTCGCTTGTCTCGCTAAGGAACCGCTTTTTTCGGGGTTTCCCGGTCGCGGGATTAGCCGGCCAGTAAATGAGTTTGTCCGCGAGCAGCCTGTCGAAGCCCGCCTTGTCGGTAATCCACCCAAAGTCCGGATCAGGCAAATATTGGTCGCCTGTCTCGGGATTGATGATCGAATAATGCAGGTTGGGGCGATCTTCGGCGTTTGCCTTGCCCGTCAGCGGATCTGTTGTGTAAACCCCCCGCTTGTCTGCATCAGGGTTTTTGAAATCGGAGCGGTCGATTTTCCGTCCCACAATCGGAGCGCCCAGTTTACCAAAAACATGAATATACTCATGGTCCACCGACAGCATCGTCATGACGCGGTTGTCGGTATTTCGGGTCCGCCAGACAAACTCGCCATGCCGGGTAAAATCGGCGTTCCCCGACAAGAGCTTTCCGAGGTTCGCGGACTCGACATTATCGAGAGACACGGCAAGGATGCCCGACGGGGAAAGAAAGGCTGAAGCCAGCACCAAGCGTGAGTGCATTAAAGACAGCCAACTGGAGTGCTGATAGCTGTCCTTATAAATAAAGTCGTCAGTCCCGGTGTTATACGGGGGGTCGAGGTAGATGAGCCGAATTGCCTGTCGGTAGCGGGACGCCAAAAGATTGAGTGCTTGAAAATTCTCGGCGTGCACAAGCAGTCCGCCAATAGCGGCATCGAGGAATTTCGCTCCTGCGAGAAACTCCTTCGATTCGAGCAGCCGTGTCGTGAAGTCCGCCGGGAAGAACTTGGTATCCAGCACCAATCTCTGGTGTGCCTCAAGAAAACCCGGCTTCAGCGGCTCCGAGAACCCCGGCTGTGTCGTATCCCCTTCGATCTCCTGAATGTAAAACAGGCGTTTCCACTCCTCGATCTGCGCGGTGTTCTTAATAATTTCGGGATAGAGTGCCACCGGGACGCGGTCGAGGGTGACGCAGTAGTGGACTTCGGTGACGAACTTCTTTTTTTCGAAGAGGCGTTTCTGGAAGTTTTCGATCTGGGCGACGAAGGCGATGATTTTGCGTCCGATGGCCTTGATCGCGCGGAGCATCTGGAACCATCCGGCGGCGCGGGGCTCGCCGCCCGCCTCGATCTCGTCGAGGTTGAGGACTTCATTTTTGAGATAAAAATCCAGCTCGCGTTCGAGGAAGCCGCCGAGGTCCTTGTGGATAAAGAAATCGGAAGTGTTTTTGCGCGTGTAGGTGCGGAGGTGGTGGTCGAGGAGGCCCACCGGGTTGCCGTCCGCGTCGCGGCGTTTTTCCTGGGTGAGGGCGGCGAGGGCGCCAGGCACGGATTTCGCTGCCGCGACGATCCCGGGCGAGGATTCCCTGAGGATTTTTTCCTGGAGGCCGTTGCCGGGGAATTGCGCCTCTTCATCCTTCGTGAGAGACCGGTAGTCGAAGGGAACGGTGAGCGTGCGGGTTGCCGGGTCGAGCGCCACGTCCGCCGCGCGAGGGATGAAGAAGCGTTTCGCGCCCTTCACGTTGTTCTGTTCGACGTCCGCGTTGCGGAGCTTGAATCGGACCGTCCAGCCATCCTTCACGGCATGGCGGTAGGAGTAGTCGGTGAAGTTCTCTCCGGTCTTGATGTAGTATTGGTCGGAATTCGCCCAATGGAGATGGACCTCCTCGCCGTTGTAGGGGATCGCGTATTTGTCGCGCTTCGAATACCGCCGCAGCGACATGAAATCCCCCTCGTCGTAATACCGGCTGAAGAACGTGTAGAGGTGGTTGAAAATCTCGGCTTCCAGCTCGGGGGCCGACCGCGCACCGCGCAGCCGGGATTGGAGGCCGAGGTATTTTTTCCCGGACTTCGTCTTGTGGAACTGGGCGGCGAGATTTCCCTCCGCATCGAGGGCGCTGGTCCCCTCGTCCTCGTCGTCGAACTCCTCGTGGATCTTGTCCGCGAGTTCGTCGAACTGGCGGCGGAGGTCCGCCTCGTCCTTCACGGCCCCGGTGCCGAGCGCTTTGGCGACGCCCTCCAGAAGATCGTTCTCGATGAACTCCTCCACGACCGCCCGCTTCTGGTTCAAGATGCGGTAAATCCCGAAGTCCAACTCGGCGCAATCGAACTGGAAGAGCTTTCGCAGGAGGGCTTGAAATTTCTCGGCGTTCTTGCTCATGGAACCTGCCAGTTTTTCCTGACCGGGGGCACGGGTCAACACCTGCGTTCACCCATTTTCACGAAAGGGTGCCCGAAAGTTGCATCTTCACAGGAGCGCGGGCATCCTGCCCGCTTCGGAAACCATGCGGGCGAGACGCCCACGCTCCTTTCAAGAGGCGTCTTTGCAACTTTCGGAGATGCGCCCTTCACGAAAGGGGCCGAAACACGGAAAACCTCGCACGGATGGTGTCCGCGCAAAAAATTTACCCGACCCAGTCGAACCGCACGACCTGCTCGATGTCCGGGTGCAAGCTGTGGTGGACCGGGCAGGCCAGCGCGGCGTTTTCGAGGGTTTTGCGTTTCGGAAAATCTGGCGGGAGCGGGATCGTGAACGCGACTTCGAGCTTCACGATCCGGCGCGGGAAGTCGGCGGACATCTCCTTGTCCACGCCGACCTTCACTTTTCCCAGCGTGACCCCCTGCTGCTCGGCGGCGATCCCCATGATCGTCGCCATGCAGGCCCCGAGCGAAGCCGCCGCAAGGTCTGTCGGCGAGAAGGACTCTCCCTTGCCGTGGTTGTCCAAAGGAGCGTCGGTCAAAACCTTCGCGCCCGACGGACCATGCACCGCCTCGCACCGGAGGCCGCCCAGATATGTGATGTCAATGTGAACCATGTCTCTATCTCCGCAGATTTTTTCCGCTTCCGCAACAACTCACTTCAACCCGAAAACAGATTTTGCCCGCGAATGACGCGAATAAACGCAAATCAAATCAGGAAGTTAAACCAGCCGGGCATGGATAAAACTGTCTCTTCATCCTGAAGTTGCAAATGCTTCCTATTCGCGGAGATTCGCGCTATTCGCGGGCACTTTCTGCGATTTTCGGGTTCAAAATTGACCCGGCGAGTCCGGATCGGCGCTCATTCATCGGGGGAGCGCAGCTTGGTGAGGACGCTGAAGTCCTCGAGCGTCGTGGTGTCCCCGGTGATCGCGGTCCCGGCCGCGACCTGCTTGAGGAGGCGGCGCATGATTTTTCCGCTGCGGGTTTTCGGGAGCGCCTCGGTGAAGCGGATGTCATCCGGCTTGGCGATGGTGCCGATGGTCTGGGCGACGTGCCGGCGGAGCGCCTCGGCGAGCTCGTTGCTGGGCTTGAAGCCGGAACGGAGGGTGACGAACGCCACGACCGCCTGCCCTTTGATATCGTCCGGACGCCCGACGACCGCCGCCTCGGCGACATCGTGGTGCGAGACCAAGGCGCTCTCCACCTCGGCCGTGCCGAGGCGGTGCCCGGCGACGTTCAGGACATCGTCGATGCGCCCGACGATCCAGAAATACCCGTCGTTGTCCCTGCGGGCCCCATCGCCGGTGAAGTAGCATCCTTTGACTTCGCTCCAGTATTCTTTCCGGTAGCGCGGTTTGTCTCCGTAAATGGTCCGGAGCATGGACGGCCATGGCTTGCGGATGACCAGTTTGCCGCCCTCGAGCGGGCCGACCTCCCGGCCGTTGTCATCCACGATCGCCGCATCGATCCCAAAAAACGGGAGCGTGGCGGTGCCCGGTTTGAGCGGGGTCACGCCGGGCAGCGGAGAAATCATGATGGCGCCGGTCTCGGTCTGCCACCAAGTGTCCACGATCGGGCAGCGCCCGTGGCCGATGTGATGAAAATACCACATCCAGGCCTCGGGGTTGATCGGCTCCCCGACCGTTCCCAAGAGTCGGAGAGAGGAAAGGTCGTGCTTCTTCGGCCAGCCGTCGCCCCATTTCATAAATGCCCGGATCGCGGTCGGGGCGGTGTAAAGAATCGTGACCCCGAACTCCTCGACAATCTTCCAGAACCTGTCCGGCTCCGGCCAGTTTGGTGCGCCCTCATACATGACGCATGTGGCCCCGTTCGCGAGCGGCCCGTAAACGAGGTAGCTGTGCCCGGTGATCCATCCGACATCGGCCGTGCACCAGTAAACGTCGTCCTCGCGCAGGTCGAAAATGTATTTTGTCGTCGAGGCGGTGCCGGTGAGGTAGCCGCCGGTCGTGTGGAGAACGCCCTTGGGTTTGCCGGTGGAGCCGCTGGTGTAGAGGATGAAGAGCGGGTGCTCGCTGTCCACCGGGAGCGGCGGGCACTTCGCGTCCACGTATTCGGCCTCGCGGTGCCACCACACGTCGCGCCCCTCCTGGATGTGGATGTCCAGGTGCGTCCGCCGGAAAACAATCACGCGCCGGACCTGCTTCGATCCTTCGAGCGCGTGGTCCACATTTTGTTTGAGCGTCACGATCTGGCCGCGGCGGTAGCCGCCGTCGGCGGTGACCACCACGGTCGCCCCACTGTCGGCGATCCGGTCCCTGATGCTCTCGCTGCTGAACCCGCCGAACACCACGCTGTGAACCGCCCCGATGCGCGCGCACCCCAGCATGGCGATCAAGGCTTCCGGAATCAGCGGCAAGTAAATCAGGACCCGGTCGCCCTGCTTGACCCCGTTCCGCTTGAGGATGTTCGCGAAAATGCAGACCTCGCGGTGGAGCTGGTGGTAGGTCAGCGTGCGGCGGTCGCCCGGCTCGCCCTCCCAGATGATGGCGGCCTTGTTGCGGCGCGGCCCGTCGAGATGGCGGTCCAGGCAGTTCTCGCTCGCGTTCAGTTTCCCCCCGACAAACCACTTGGCGAATGGCGCTTTCCAGTCCAGCACGCGCGTCCACTTTTTCTGCCAGGCCAACGCGGCCGCTTCCTTGGCCCAAAACTTTTCCGGAGACCTGACCGACTCCTCGTAAAGCCTCTTGTAGGTGGCGGGGTTCGAGATCAGCGACTTTTTCGCGAATTCCCTCGAGGGTTTGAAAACGCGCTTCTCGATCAGGAGCGACTCGATGCCGGCGGATGCGGTGCTTTTGGCCATAGGGGATGGAGTTGGGGGAATCTAGGCACGAAACCGCCACCGTTGCAACCGGCGTTTTTTGATCTTTGTCAAAACGCTGTCCGGGGAGCGCACGCGACTCGCATGCCGTGAATGGCGACCCGCCATTCACTCGTTTGGAATCAGCGGTCGATCCGGTCGGCGGGTCGCCGGCCTCTGCACGCGGGTCGCGTGCGCTCCCCAGAATTCCGGAAGTCGCGAACGTCCTACCGCGAAAACGTCTCCCGCATCCGGTCGCAATAATACCGGACGAGGTCCCACTCGGCCTCGAGCGGGATCCGGTGGTCGGGGCAAGGGATGTAGCCGCCCAGATCCACGAGCGGCTTCAACCGTTCGATCTCGGCGTCGATCGCCGGGCGGTCGATCGCGAACACCCGCTTGTCCATCCCCCCGACGCCGCGGATCTCGCGCCCGTATTTTTCGCGCCACGGGCGGATGCTGGCCGACCACGTGCCGACCTCGATGGGAAACATGACGTTCACCCCGTTATCGAGCCAGAGCGGCACCAGCGAGTCGATGCACCCGTCGCAATCGAGCGACGCAAACTCGACGCCATGCTTCCGGGCGACACCCGTGATCTTCGCATACCACGGCGCGCAAACCTCCCGGAAGAAGGCCGGGTTAACGAGCGGGCCTTTGTTGAAACAGATGTCCTCCCAAAAATGCAGGTAATCGGGTCTTCCTCCCCGCTCGAAAAACTCCCCGACGACCCGAAAAATCAACCCGCCCACCGTATCGACGATTTCCCGCACCAGATCGGGATCATCGGCGAGCATGTAGGACAGCCCTTCGACCCCGATCCAGTTCCGTATCCAACCGATCACGCTTCCCGTGTGCAATGCCTGTAATTCGGCGCGGTCTGCCCCCCCGACCATGGCCAAATGCCCCTCCTTGATCCGCTCCGGGCTCCATTGGAGACGCGGCAGATAATGCTCCTCCCAAGAAGCCCGGTCTTTCAGCAGGTGATCAACCTCCGACGGAATAGAAAGCACGCCCGGATGATCCATCACCGTCACCCCGTCGGATTGCCGGACATGGCGCGAGCCGTCCGGCAACGTCCGGAGAATCTCCCACTGAAACGCCGGGTCCAGCCCGCAGGAAGGATAAGCGCCGTATCCCCACCCGATGTCGAACCCGAGTTTCTCGGCCACCATCCGCTCGCCGTTGCCCCGCCCCATCTCCCTCCGCTCCTCGTCGCACGGGATCCGGCCCTCGGCCTCCCATTTGCCATACAGTTCGTTCCAGAACCCGAAATGCACGACCGGCATCCAGTCGTATTCCTCGTAGCGCAGGATGCGCAGGACGCGCTCCCGCATTGTCATTTGCTGTTCGGCTGCCGGCGGCGTGGGATTGGAAAGTGGTTGCATCGTCTCGAAAGTGGAAAACCGCCCGGCATTTTGCCATAGCATAACTTGTCAAATAGCTATAATATCCTGCTATGCGCAAGAACGCCGTTTTTTTCGATCCGCTGTGGAAGCCGGGCGAATCCCGGATCTCGGCCGGCGAATTCCGCCAGGGGCCCCGCTATTCCACCACGCGCCCGAAAGGTCGCGGCGACTATCTCCTGCTCGCTACGGCCGGCGGTTCGGGTCTGCTGGAATCCGGCGGAACCAAGCTCGAAACTCGGCCGGGAACGGTCGCGCTCTTCGAACCGGACGCCCCGCAGCACTATCAGACCAACCCGAAAAGCACGCACTGGCACGTCGTCTGGACGCATTTTCAAACCCGGCCAGCATGGGTCGCCTGGCTCGACTGGCCGTCGCCAAGCCGCGGGTTCCGCGTGGCCGAAATCCCGGATGGCGAAGCCCGGGCCAACTGCTGGAAATCCCTCCGGCGGATCCGCCAGTCGCTCGAACTGGCCGGCACATCGAGCGAGGACTTCGCCCTGAACGCGCTCGAGACCGCCCTGCTCTGGATTCGCGAATCGCTCGCGCGGGAAGGGCGCTTCCGCCTGGACCCGCGGGTCCGCCGCGCGCTCGACATCATGGGGTCGGAACTGTCCACCCCGTTTTCCGTGGCGGCCCTCGCCAAGGCCTGCGGGCTCTCCGCTTCGCGGCTGACCCACCTGTTCCATGCTCAAGCGGGATCGAGCCCGCAGCGGTTCAGCGAGCGCTTCCGCCTGAACCGGGCCGCCGAGCTCCTGCGCCTGGGCGGCATGACTGTCGGAGAGGTCGCCCGGGAAGTCGGCTTCGACAACCCGTTCTATTTTTCCAACCGCTTCCGGAAAGCCCTCGGAAAAAGCCCGCGGGATTTCGTGCGGTCGCTCGGGTGAACCGGGGCTGCGCCTGGAGGGGACGGTGCCGCCCGGGCCGAGATATTGCCGGAACGGCCTTGGTGCTGCTCTACTCGCCGACTTCGAGGCCCATCTGGCGGGCGGTGCCGCAGAGGGTGCGGAACGCGGCCTCCTCGCTGCGGGCGTTCATGTCCTTGAACTTGATTTTGACGATGTCCATCACCTGCTTTTTGGTGAGTTTTCCGACTTTCGTCTTGTTCGGCTCCTTCGAGCCCGAAGCCAGGCCGGCGGCCTTTTTCAGGAGCACGGCGGCGGGCGGGGATTTGGTGATGAAGGTGAAAGTCTTGTCCTTGTAAACCGTGATGACCACCGGGAGGATGTCGCCCGCCTGCTTCTGCGTCGCCGCATTGAATTCTTTGCAGAAGGCCATGATGTTCACGCCCTGCTGGCCGAGGGCCGGGCCGACCGGAGGAGCCGGGTTTGCCTGCCCCGCAGGAATCTGCAACTTGATTTGTCCAACAATTTCTTTCGCCATAAGAGAGATCCGCTGGTTGAGCGGAAAAGGGGTTAAGACAACCACCGCATCCAACAGGAGGCAAGAAGAATTTCGGGGCGGTGAAAAATAGGGTGCAGGACAAAAATCTTCAATCACGCAGCGAGAGGGAGCGTGTCATTCTCAGCCGCGTGTGAGTTGAGGTGGTGTTTCCAGAACGAGTCCATTCTACGGCTGGCATGAATGCAGCGGAAGGCGA